>Ga0209300_1000004_pt1 | contig 248518 bp, 226 predicted proteins | sample Shrwel_input2_RT_FD_187535 | JGI IMG/M metagenome (GOLD analysis project Ga0209300, IMG submission 187535) | Subsurface microbial communities from deep shales in Ohio, USA - Utica-3 well 1 S input2 RT (SPAdes) (version 2) ... | reverse complement strand
CACCGCGAACAGGATACCGAACCAGATTGGGCTATAGCCGAGCTGCTCGATGATGGGCACGAAGATCGGCAAGGTCAGCATCGCCACCCCGATCCAATCGAGGAACATCCCCAGCACCATCAGGATCGCCATCATCACCAGGATGATCACGATCGGCGCCACGTCCAGGCCCATGATGACCCCCGAGATGAAGCGGTTACCGCCCATCAGGTTATACACCCCGACCAGCGCGGCGGCGCCGATACCGATCCAGATGATCATGCCACAGGTCATCAGCGTCTGACCGAGACTGCCATGCAATGTCTTGAGACTCAGCTCACCACGCAGCAGGACCGCCAGCAGCACGCCAAACACGCCCATGGCCGCCGCTTCCGTGACCGAGGCGACACCGCCGTAGATCGAGCCCAGCACCATGAACGCGATCAGCCCTGGCACAATGATCGCCTTCAAGGCCTGCCCCTTGGTGGCAAAGGTCTCGGCGCGATCAGCTTCCGTCAACGGCGGCCCCATACTGGGGTTCTTCAGGCAGCGCACCAGCACATAGGCGATGTAACTGCCCATCAGCAACAACGCGGGTGTAATCGCAGCTGTGAATAGATCGGCAATCGACTGGCTAGCCATCAGGCCATAGATGATCAGCACGATCGATGGCGGCATCATGGTGCCCAGGGAGCCCCCCGCACAGACCACCCCGATCGACAGGTGTTTGTCGTACCCCAGGCGCAGCATCTGCGGTAGCGCGAGAATGCCTAGCAGCACGATCTCGCCACCAATGATCCCCGACAGCGCGGCGAGGAAGAACGCCACCACCACCGTCTGGATCGCCACTCCGCCGGGAAGCCGCCCGGCAAACACGCGCATGGCATTGAACAGGTCCTTGGCTATTCCCGATCGGTCAAGTAACGACGCCATCAGGATGAACATCGGCACCGCGACCAACGCATATTCCGTCACGAAGCCATAGACGCGGGTCGTCACCAATGGCAATGCCATGCCCCCGAACCAGCCAAAGGTAAAGACCAGCGCGACCAGGCCGGTGATAAAGGCCAGAGGAAGCCCGGTGATCAACAGGGCGAAGATCGCCCCGACCATCAATAATGTTCCGTCGGCGATACTCATTTATGCAGCTCCCTGATCGTCGGACGGTGTGGCGGGCTTGCCGCGCAAAGACTGGTATAAATGGATCAGCGACTGAACACACATGACGATCAGGGCCACCATAATGATGGTCTTGACGTAAGCCGGAAACGGCGGATTCCAGGAGGTGCCCGAACGCTCCAGGTCCCACTCGCCCATGGGGTTGTGCGTGGCCGTCCAGAACATGGTAAAGGCGGCATAGCTCATGCCCAGGCAGAACACGAACGTCACCAGATCATTGAAACGATCGAGCCATAGCTTGAGCCGCGGGCCGGCGCTATCGTAGAGCACGCGCACACGGATATGCTTATTGCTTGCCAGTGCCGCCGGGCCGCTCAACGCAAAGGTCACCCCCACCAGCATGACCACCGACTCATGCACCCAGGACGTCGGGGAATTGAAGCCATAGCGCATGATGACCTCGTAGACACTGATCGCCATGGCGATGAACACCAGCCAGGCGACGCGACGCGCACACCACACGACGCCACGGTCGAAAGCACTGCGGACCGGTACGCTCGTCTCCTGTTCGCCTTCCGGCGTCTCAGGCGGCGTGCTGCTTGAAGATTGGGAAGACATGACATTCCTCTACACGCTAGATCACACTCATCGTACACACGTAACGTCGACGAGACCCGCAGGCCCCGTCGCGTTAACGACGGCCCCGACGAGGGGGCCGAACGCCTGCGTTATGACTGTGAATCGGTGGATGCTTGCTTGTCGCCGCTGCTGCCATCCTCGGCTTTCAGCAAGTTATGGTTTTCCAGGTAGCTGACCACGGAATTGTAGAATTCCTGAGTGGTCGCGTTCTTGTCGGCCCAGCTCTGCCATTCCTGCTTGGCAATGCTACGGAACTTGGCGCGCTCCTCGGCAGGCAGGTCGATGATGTGGATATTGGGATCCTTGCGCGCTTCGCGCACGGCTTTTAGATCACGCGTCTTGAGCTGACCGACCATCTTGTAAGCCATGGCGTCGACGGACGTACTCAAGATCGCCTTCAGATCACTGGGCAGACCATTCCAGATTTCATTGTTGATCGATACGGCGACCATCGGCAGCGAGTGAAACCCGGGATACAGCGGATAGTTGGCGAACTCATGCAAGCCTTGCGACTGGTTGGTCGCGAACACGGTGTAGTCCGCCGCGTCGATCACGCCCTTTTCCAGTGACGTGTAGACCTCGGAGCCCGGCAGATTGACCGGCGTGGCGCCCGCCTTGTCGAAGACGTTAGAGACCATGCCTTCCGGCGTACGCAGCTTCAGGCCCTTCATGTCCTCGACCGAGCGGATCGGCTTGGAAGACGGCAATGACTCCAGCCCCGTGGCCGCCGCACCGATCAGATGCACGCCATATGATTCGGACAGCTTGTTATAAATCTCTTCGCCGCCGCCGTTGTTCATGTAATCCAGGAAGTTGTAGGGATCGCTCCAGGCACCCACCAGGTTACCGATCATGCCGAAGGCCGGATTCTGGCCTGTAAAGTAGCTAGGATCGGTCAGGTGACCCTGCAAGATGCCGGATTTTACCGCCTGCAGTGTCTGATTGGCCTGTACCACGGCGCCCACCGGCAGGATCTCGATCGAGATACGGCCATCGGACATCTTCTCGACGTTCTCGGCCCATTGTTTCTTCATCTCGAACTGGGGCTCGCCTGCAGTCTCCGAGGTTTGAAATGTCCATTCATACTCAGCGGCCTGTACGGAAAAGGCACTCGCAGCCAGGATGGCAGCGGTGAGCGTCTTGAGCGGAGTGCGTGACATCATGTCGTCATCCTCTAGTCGCTTGTTGTAGATGGTTCGAGAACGGCAAGTTCATGAATCAGGCCGGAAAAGCCTAGATCCCATGCGGTGCGATCAAGCACCGCCAAAGCCGCCGCAGCGGCTTGCTCGGGTTGACGCAATCGGATCGCCTCCATCACGCAACGGTGGCGCTCCATGCTGTCGTTGAGTTCCTCGGCACTATGATTGGAACGTTCCACCACCAGCGAGATGGCGGGCCGCAGCACATGACTCAACTGCGCCCATATCAAGTTGTGCGAGGCATCGAAGATCGCCTCATGAAACGCCACGTCATATTCGTCGTGCGTCGTGCCTTGCCAACGCAGGTCCTCCTGCGCCAGCGCATTGATCATGCCTTCATAGGCGGTTTCGATTGCCAATAGATCCACCGCCGTAGCGTTCTCGGCGGCCAGGCGCGCGACGAAGGGTTCCACCGCCACACGGAAAGCGAATATCTCACGTTGAATGCGTGGATTAGGTTCAGCGTAGCGCACCATCCAGTCGGTGACGCGTGGATTCAACATGTGCCATTGGGTCAGCTCGCGTACCCGTGTCCCCTGTCCGGAAACACGCACCAAAAGCCCCGCCGAGACCAGCTCCTGCAACGCACTACGGCCCTTGCTGCGACTGACCCCGAACTGCTTGCAGAGATCGACTTCGCGCGGAATCAACTCCCCCGGCGCGTAGCGTCCACTGAAGATCGCCTCAGCCAGCGCCTCCGTGAGATCGACCCGCGTCGTTGAATCGGAAATTGTTGTCTCTGAAAACGCCGAGGGCATGCCTGGCTCCCGCCTTGTAAAACAAACCAAACTCTATGTCTGATATAGAATCGCTTATTTTCGCTCTGTTGGCTTTTAGACATTAGTTTCATCGGCTGCGCCAACGTGGCATGTGTCGGCGCGACGGTCCTTCCTCCCACAAGATCACTGCTTGTCAGCGTAGAGGGCCATCACAACAAAAAAGGCCATGCCCCTGAAGGACATGGCCCACGCTTTTGTGACGCCGCATGCGGCCAGCGTCAGGACAACATCACACGCTTAGCGATACACCGGCAACCGCGCGCAGACGGCTTCGACCTTGGCCTTGACGTCGGCTTCGGCCTGGCTGGCATCGCCCTGCTGCATGGCGTCGAGGATGTCGCAGATCCAGCCGGCGAGGTCAGCGCATTCGGCCTCACCGAAGCCTCGGGTGGTCACTGCCGGCGTGCCGATACGCAGCCCGGAGGTGACGAACGGGCTCTGCGGATCGCCCGGCACGGCGTTCTTGTTGACGGTGATATGTGCACGACCCAACGCGGCATCGGCATCCTTGCCGGTCAGGCCCTGCTTGACCAGCGAGAGCAGGAAGAGATGATCCTCGGTGCCGCCGGACACGACGTCATAGCCGCGCTCGATGAACACACCGGCCATGGCTTTGGCGTTGACGACCACCTGCTGCTGGTAGGCCTTGAAGTCGGGCTCCATCGCTTCCTTGAAGCAGATCGCCTTGGCGGCGATGACGTGCATCAGCGGGCCGCCCTGGCTACCGGGGAAGACGGCGGACTGAAACTTTTTCTCGATCTCGGCGTCGTTTTCAGCAGAGAGAATCAACCCTCCGCGCGGGCCGCGCAGAGTCTTGTGCGTGGTGGTGGTGACCACATGCGCATGGGGCAAGGGGCTGGGGTAGACGCCCGCCGCGACCAAGCCGGCGATGTGGGCCATGTCGACCAGCAAGTAGGCGCCCACCTCGTCGGCGATTTCGCGGAACTTGGCCCAGTCGATGATCTGCGAATAGGCGGAGAAACCGGCAATGATCATCTTCGGCTGGTGCTCACGTGCCAGACGGGCGACCTGGTCGTAATCGATCAAGCCGTTGTCGTCGAGGCCATACTGCACGGCGTTGTAATGCTTGCCGGAGAAGTTCGGCTTGGCACCGTGGGTCAGGTGGCCGCCGGCATCGAGACTCATGCCCAGCACGGTGTCGCCGGGCTTGATCAACGCCTGGAACACCGCGCCATTGGCCTGGGAGCCGGAATGCGGCTGAACGTTAGCGTAGGTCGCGTCGAATAGCTCCTTGGCGTAGTCGATGGCCATCTGCTCGACGACATCGACATGCTCGCAACCGCCGTAATAACGCTTGCCGGGATAGCCTTCCGCGTACTTGTTGGTCAGCTGCGTGCCCTGCGCCTGCATGACGCGCGGGCTAGCATAGTTTTCGGAGGCGATCAGCTCGATGTGCGCTTCCTGACGGCCCACCTCCTGCTGCATGGCGTCCCACAGGGCATCATCGAAACCGGCAATCTGCATGTCACGGGTGAACATCGGCGAGAGTCCTCGAATCACGGAAGGTCTAAGCGGCGCAAGCCGCATGGGGTCAACGGGTAGTGCGTCGGGCTACCAGGGCGCCATGATAGCGCAGCCCGCAACGCCTTTCATATGAAAGGGGATCATGGGTCGCTGCAGGATTTCTCATGGTCGTTTTAGAGGCACTCAAGCACGCGCGCGATGAGCAAAACCGCACGCGGCGATGAGTGAACTCATCTTCTGCGCCTCGCCTTTGAACGCTACAGTGGCACGGCTCGTCGGCAGTTCGTCGTCGAGTCTAAGGAATGCAACGGGTATGGATGCCCACCGACAATGCCCTGCAAGTTTGGCCTTTCCCGCCGCACGATCAAGCGATCGTTGGCGGGGCTTCTTGCGTATTTTGCCTCGCAGGCCGTGTCCTCGATCTCGTGCGTCATTCGCGGCGCGCTTGCTTGCAGCGGTACATGGCATCGTCCGACTGGCGCAGGACTGCCTGCACATCGGTTTCGCCGAGCGCAGTGGTAATCACTCCGACACTGGCGCCGATATACTCGAAAGTGGCGCCTTCAAGCTCAAAGGTCCCGCACGTCAAGTGCATCAGGTGTTGCCTGAATGCCTCACGCTGGGCCTCCAGGTCGTCGTCCGCGCCGACAGGGCGTATCACCACGAATTCGTCACCGCCGTAACGTCCCACGATATCGCTGGCGTCGCAGTGCCCGCTCAGCAACATCGCGATCTGAATCAGAAAACGATCGCCGGCATCGTGACCGTACTCGTCATTGATTTCCTTGAAGCCATCCAGATCGATGAAAGCCACGTGCAGCACGCCATGGCGATGCTCGGCGTGTGCCAGCTGCGTCGCCAAAGCCTGGTCGATGGCACGCCGGTTGGCGATACCCGTCAACGGATCGGTAAAGGCTTGTTCGCTGAGACGCAGGTTTTCGTTGAGCAAGAGATCCAGCAAGGCTTCACTTTCGAGATACTTGCCGATGAAGGTGGCGAAGATCGCCACGTAGTGACGTGCCTCGTCGGCGACGTGTTGTGAGGCTTTGCTTGCCACACACAGAGTGCCCAAGAGCTGGCCGCCGATGCGTTTGACCGGTTCACTGAGGTAGGTTTGTATGCCCAGCGCTTGCGCGGCTTGAGAATCCCCCCAACAATTGGCAACGTCTTGCGTATACGTACGCCCCGAATTCAGCGCACGTCGACACAGAGTGTCCTCCCACGCCACGCTGAGCCCTTCAGGAATGCACAGGTCCCGCGTGTTGCGGGCATAGAGCACGCTCTGCACGCCTTGCGCTTCATCGACGAGCGTGAAGTAGGCCGACTCGAGCCCCGTGATCTCGACCAACAGCGTCAGCAGGGGTCTAATCACTTCTTCCAGCCGTTCGGGATCACCAGGCGCGTTGTCGAGACGTGCCAGAAGCGACTCGGGAATGGGACGTTGGCTCATCATCGTATGGCTCCGGGTTCACGTTGTGGTGATGTAACGGCGGTGCCTGCAACGCATTCAAGTTTCCCCCAACAGTCGCAGGCTTTCCATGGGTGCCTGACGACGTACCTGGCGTGTCAGCAGATGGCCTATGCCACCGATGAGCAGCCCACCGCTCACGGGCATCACGACCCATAGCGGCCAATGCAGTCGCGGCGGCAAGTCGAACCACATCAGGTAGACACCCAGCGCCGCAGACTCCGCCAGCAACGCCCCCAACAAGCCACTGGCGATGCCCAGCAGCGCGAACTCAGCACCTTGAATCCGTGCGATCATCCGGTCGCCGGCGCCGAACACCCGCAGTAACGCGCTTTCATGAGCACGCATCGGACGGCTCGCGGTAAGCGCGGCGTAGAGCACGCTGATCCCCGCCAGCAACACGAAAACCAGTACCAGTTCGATGGCACGCGTCACTTGTACCAGCAATTCGCGGACTTGCTCGAGAATGGCATCGACATTAAGCAGCGAGACACCGGGGTAGCGCGAGACCAGTTTGCCGATGGTCGCCTGACGGTCACCCTCCAGATGAAACGAGGTGATATAGCTGTGGCTGAAGCGCTCAAGCACCCCCGGTGGGAAAATCACGAAGAAATTGGGCCGGAAACTTTCCCAGTCGAGGCTGCGCAAACTGGTGACGCGCCCTGAAACGTGCTCGCTGCCGATATCGAACCCCAGTACGTCGCCCAGTGACACGTTCAGGCGCTCGGCCAGTCCCTGCTCCATGGAAATCGGCGCCGGTTGACCATCGGCAGCGGGTGTGTCCGCATCGAACCACTCACCGGCGACGATGCGATTGCCCTCGGGCAGAGTATCGCGCCAGGTCAGATTGAGCTCTCGGCGTAACTCATCCGGCGCTTCTTGACCCGCCGGCACCGTTGCACCGGCGGGCTTGCCATTGAGGGTGACAAGTCGTCCGCGCACGATAGGATACAGGTCGCTGCGCGTGTCACTGGCATCCTCGACGATCTCGCGAAAGCCTTCGCGTTCATCAGGCTGGATGTTGATGGCGAAGTAGTTGGGGGTATTCTCGGGCAATTGAGCTTCCCAGGCGCTCACCAGATCGCCACGCACCAGGGCGATAATCGCCATGGCCGCAAAGGTGACCGAAAAGGCCAGCAACTGCCCCAGGCTGGCATGTCGGCGCCGTGCCAATTGCCGCGCGCCGAGGCGCCACGCGTGCCGCGCACCGTGGCGACGCTCGCCGGCGGCACCTCGCACCAATCGCATCAAGACCGAGAGCAGCCCGTGGCCTAATAACCACAGCGCCGCCAGCGCCAGTTCGCCGCCGACCAAAAGCCCCAGCGAGAGCGTGAAATCCCCCGAATACAACCACAGCAAAGCACCAAAAACCCCACTAGCGATGGCCACCACGGCCCAGCCGGCCATGGGCACGGGGTCGAGTTCTCGTCGCAGCACCTTGAGTGCGCTCACCCGCTTGAGACGCAACAAGGTGGGGCCGGCAAAGCCGATGAGCACTGCCAGCGCAGTGAGCACCCCCATCAATAACGGCAGCGGCCCCGGCGGCGGCAGCTCGAGCGGCAGAAAATTCGTCAGAATCATCAGCAAACCAGCCTGTCCCAGCAGGCCCAATAGCGCCCCCACCACCGCCGCTGCCAACGCCAGCCAGGCGAGCTGCAGGGCGAACAGCGTCGCCAGTTGGCGTTGGGAAGCACCGAAACAGCGCAACAACGCCGCCGTGTCGAGGTGTCGGTCGACATAGCGGCGCGTAGCCATGGCCACCGCCACGCCCGCCAGTAACACTGCCGCCAGCCCCGACAAACTCAGGTAGCGCTGCGCGCGATCCAACGCGCCACCCAGCCGGGGGCGATCCTCGCGTACATCGCGCACCTCGACACCGTTGTCGCGGAGTCGCTCCAGACGCGACTGCACGCGCGCCACGGCGTCGGGCGGGCCCTTGGCCAACAACTCGTATTCGAGCCGCGAGCCGGGCTGCACCAGGTCGGTGGCCGCCAGATCGTCGCGGTGCATCATCACCCGCGGGTTGAAGGCCGAGAACCCGGCGCTCTGATCCGGCTCGCGCTCGATCAGGCCGCTCACGGTGAGTGTGCTCTTGCCGATGCGCAGCACGTCGCCGAGTTCGAATTCCATCAGTCGAGCCAGCCGCGGTGCTACCCACACACTGCCGGGTGCAGGGCCATGGTCCAGCGTCTCGGTGCCCTCGCCACGCGCGACACGTACCTGTCCATATAACGGATAAGCGGCGTCGACGACCTTGAGACTGACCGGTTGGAAGGCATTATCACGACTCGCCATCGAGATCAGATCGACCTGCTGCGAGAGCGTCAGCCCGGCATCGCGCAGCGTCTGGCGGAGTTCCTCGGAGAAAGGATCGCTTTGTTCGAGCACCAGATCGCCGCCCATCAACTGCCCGGCCTGGCGGGTCAGCCCCCGGTCGAGGCGATCCAGGAAGAAACCGATCATCGTCGAGGCCGCCACCGCCAGGGCCAACGCTACGAAAAGCGCCCGCACATCGGCGGCACGAAGATCGCGCCACAACCCCTTGAGCGATAACGACAGAGCCTTCACGAGGCCACCTCATCATGGCTCATGGCCTGCAGGCGCCCTTCTTCAAGGCGCAGGCAACGCCCGCAGCGGCGCGCCAAGGCATGATCGTGCGTGACCAGCACCAAGGTGGTACCCATTTCACGGTTGAGTTCGAACAGCAAGTCGATGATATGCGCTCCCGTGGCGCGGTCGAGGTTACCGGTGGGTTCATCAGCGAAGACCAGCCGGGGATGGCTGACGAAGGCACGTGCCACCGCCACGCGTTGCTGCTCGCCGCCGGAAAGCTGCTTGGGCAAATGGCCGAGCCGCTCGCCGAGCCCAACCCGCGTCAACCAGTTGCGCGCGCGCTGCTCGTCATCGCCCGATGGCGAAAGCTCCCGGGGTAGCAGGACGTTTTCCAACGCCGTCAGGGTGGGCAGGAGTTGAAAGTTCTGAAACACGAAACCGACTTGCCCCGCACGCAGCCGCGCCCGGCCATCTTCATCCAAGGCGCTCAACGACTCGCCAAACAACTGAATCTCGCCTTCACTGGGCGTATCCAGCCCCGCCAGCAAGCCCAGCAGGGTCGATTTCCCCGACCCCGAACTACCCAGAATGGCCACGCTTTCGCCAGCATGGACGTCCAGCGCCAAGTCATCGAGAATCGTCAGTACACGCTCACCACTGCGCACGCGCTGTGACACCTGTGCTGCGTGTAGAATGGAAACCTTCGAGTCATTCAGGGAGTCGTCGACCATGCGTGAGAATTCCTTCGTATTGGGAAGCTGGCCAAGAGTGCGCCAATCATGGACACGGGGCTGCCTCCAGGTCCTGATGGTCGCCGTGTTGTGCTTCGCTGCAGGACATGCGGTGAATGCCCGGGCCGCCACCCTCCTGGTGGTCGGCGACAGTCTGAGCGCAGCCCACGGTATCGAGCGCGACGCCGGCTGGGTCAACTTGCTTCGACAACGCCTAGGCAGTCAACACCAAGTGATCAATGCCAGCATCAGCGGCGACACCACCTCGAGCGGTGCGGCGCGCCTGCCGGCACTACTCAAGCGTCACGCACCGGACATCGTGCTGCTCGAACTAGGCGGTAACGATGGCCTGCGGGGGCTTTCACCGCAACAGATGAAGCTCAACTTGAGTGACATGATCGAAAAAAGCCAGGCCGCCGGCGCACGCGTACTGCTGCTAGGCATCGAAATACCGCCCAATTACGGCGCGGCCTACACGGATGCCTTTCGCGGTGTCTTCCGGCAGCTCAGTGAAGAATACGCTATTCCGCTTGTGCCCTTCATTCTCGACGGTGTCGCCCTGCAAGACGCCATGATGCAGGACGACGGCATCCATCCCACCGCCGAGGCACAGCCGATCATTCTCGACAATGTGTGGCCCGAACTGAAAAACCTGCTACCCGACGATGCCGCCAATACCAATAAGCCGTAATCGTCACGTTGTTTGCGGACTATAATGGGACTAAATTTTATCGAGCTGATTCGTTGGTCACTTTATTCAGCAGAGTTTACTTTTCCGCTACTGACGCCGGCGCCTTCTGAAACTGTTGCAGCGCCAACCCGGCGAGAATCAGCACCAACCCCACCAGCGTGGAGATCAGGATGGGTTCGCCAACCACCCAATGCAGCAGAAACAGCGAGATGGGCGGCGACAGGAAGATCAGATTGGCGACCTTGGCGGTGCGCGATACCTGGTGAACCGCAAGTTGCCAGAAGACGAACGCAATGCCCATTTCGAACAAGCCGACATAGATGCCTGCGCCCAGCGACAACCAGCCATGCCATTCAAAGCCCGGTCCGAACCACACGATTGCCGTCAACACAGGGATCCCGACACTGAAGTTCTGCCACTGGGCGACCAGCGGTGCACGCGCATCACGAGCATTGAAGAGCCAGTACAACGCCCAGATCAGCGTTGATACCAGCGCCAGGGCAACACCCAAGCCATCGGCAAACGCTATTTGCCACACATCGCCGCGTGTGGCGATCGTCCACACGCCGGCATAGGCAACGAGCCCCGCGACGATATCCATCAATGTCAGGCGTTGCTTGAGCAGTGGTACGGCCAGCAATGCCATGGTCAGCGCCCAGGTGTAATTGAGCGCCATCGCCTCCTGCCCCGGTAGACGGTCGTAGGCGGCGAACAACACCAGATAATAGGCCACGGGATTCATCAGGCCCGCCCATAATGCGGTACGCCAACCATGGGTGAGCGCCTCGCGGGCATGCCCCTGGGCAATGACCAATCCCCCGATCAACGCCCAGGACACCAGTACCGCCAGCCATATCAGCTCGACAGGACGCATCGTCTCCAAGGCCAGCTTGAAAGCCGTGGCCACGGTCGACCATAGCCCCACCGCCACCAGCCCACATGCGATTGCTCGACGATCCCCTGTCATGCGCCTCCCTGCAAATACATGTTTCTCGGTACGTAATAAAGCCCAGCCTAATGCGTTCGCATGACCAAAGCGACGTCCCCAGCATGCTTATCCGGTTGATTTTACGCATATCAGCGATGACTATTTAACGCATGCATACCCTGCAAAGCGAATCGTCGACAAGGAGACCCCGATGAGTGACATGGACACCGCGCTAGTGGCCGCCTACCGATTGAACGGTCAGGGGGGTGGAGAATTACTGAGCCGGCGCGCTTTGCAGTCTGCCTGGGCCGACGACGGTGCGCCGATATGGATGCATCTCGACTTCCGTCACGACGACGTCGAGACCTATCTCAACGACTTGGCCGAGCTCGACGAGACAGTCGTCGAAGCATTGCTCGAGGAAGACACGCGTCCACGTGTGGCCAAGTTCGGGCGCGGCGTCGTCACCACGCTGCGCGGCGTCAACCACAACCCCGGCGCCGCCATGGACGACATGATCTCGCTGCGCGTGTGGATGACACCCAAGCGCATGATTACGCTGCGTCGCCGCCCACTGAAGGCCGCCAGCGATGTCCGAGAACGCCTGGATGCCGGCGAAGGCGCGCTGTCGGTACCCGACCTCCTCGCCTGGCTGGTCGAGGCGCTAGTGGATCAGGTCGGCGACTATTCCCACCAACTCGATAACGCCCTCGGCGAGCTCGAGGAATTGCAACTCGCCAAGGGCGATGTCGACGCCGATGATCTCACCCGGCTGCGCCGCCCCTTCATTACCCTGAGGCGCTTCATGGGGCCGCAGCGCGACTGCCTCTCGCAGCTTGCCCAGAGCCCTCAGTGGCTCGATGAGACGACCCAGGTCTCATTGCGCGAGAACGCCAACCAGCTCTCGCGCTACGTCGAGGATTTCAGCGCCATGCAGGAGCGCGCGCTGATCCTCCAGGAGCAGATCTGGAGCGAGCACAACGAGCAGCTCAACCAGCGCATGTACATGCTAGCCATCGTCACCACTGTCTTCCTGCCCTTGAGCTTCTTGACCGGGCTACTGGGCATCAACGTAGGTGGCATTCCCGGCGCCGATAGCCCCTACGGTTTCGCCGTCTTCATCACCATCACCCTGGCGGTGGGGCTGGGCGTGATGTGGCTGCTCAAGCGCAAGCATTGGTGGTAACGCGTTATCGGTCGGTATGCCCCAAATCTCGCTGGGGATCGAGCCGGTCACGTACCTGCTGCTTGAGCCATTTTATATCGGGGAAACCGCCGTCGCGCTTGCGCTCCCAGACCACGTCGTCGCCATCGTAGATAATTTCGAAATGGCCACCGTGACTGGGCGCCAGCGCAACCTGCTCGAGATCTTCACCGAAGGTCTGCAGTAGTTCCTGTGCATACCACCCGGCCCGTAACAACCAGTGACATTGCGTGCAATAATGGATGCGAATGCAGGACATGGCGAGCGTGCCTCCGTCGGTGGATAAGGCGGCCATGATGCGGTGGCCGCGCCCCTCGAACAAGCCTGGCAACCGCGCCCAGTCAGCAAGGACATAACGTAAAGGCACAACGTAAGGACAAAACGCATGGGTGATCGCGCCTCTTCCTTGACGCGACTCTACGAGCGCTTGACCGGCGACGAAGATGGCCGGCTATGCAAGGACATTCCCGACGCCGCCTGCCATGAGCAGCCCGGCAACTTCCTGCGCCACTTACTGGCCTCGCTGGGCAACAAGCTCGCCGATGAGCTCTCCAGCGCCCGTCTGGTCTTGCCATGGTTATTGGGCGCCCTCGGCGCGCCGGTGTGGATGGTAGGCTTTCTGGTCCCGATCCGAGAGGCCGGCGCCTTGCTTCCGCAAGTGTTCGTCGCCGGCTACATTCGCCTCAAGGCGATTCGCAAGGGGGGGTGGGTCACCGGCGGCATCGTGCAAGCGCTCGCGGCGCTGGTCATGGCCATCATGGCGCTGTTTGGCCAGGGTTTCTGGGGCGGCGCCATCGTCCTTGCGGCCTTGGTGGTGCTGTCGCTCGGCCGGGGGCTATCGTCGATTGCCACCAAGGACGTGCTGGGTAAGACGATAGCCAAGCAACGCCGTGGCACGCTCATGGGATGGAGCGGTAGCGCCGCGGGCGCCATCACGCTGGCAGTAGGCGCGGTGCTGATGTTATTCGGCGACCGCCCAGGGCAGATCGCGCTGGCAATCCTGTTGCTCATCGCCACGCTCGGCTGGGCACTTAATGCTCTCTGTGCATCACGCATCAAGGAAGAGCCCGGCGCCACCGAGGGCGGCCAGAATGTCTGGAGCAGTCTCGGCGAAGGCCTGCACCTGCTGCGAACCGACCGCCACTTCCTGCACTTCAACCTGGCGCGGGCGCTGCTGCTTTCCAGCGCCCTGGCGTTGCCCTATATCGCCCTGCTGGGACAGCAACAAAGCGGCTCCAACCTCGGCGGTCTGGGCATCATGATCCTGGTCTCAGGATTGGCAGGCATGCTGGCCAGTCCTATCTGGGGTAAGCTGGCCGATCGTTCCAGCCGCAAGGTGATGCGCAACAGCGCCGCGATTGCCGCGTTGTGCTGCGCGGCGGCGGCATTGATCGCCTGGCTGCCCGACGCATGGAGCAATAGCATATGGCCATACGCACTGGTATACGCACTGCTCGTCATCGCCCATGCCGGTGTTCGGTTGGGCCGCAAGACTTACGTGGTCGACATGGCGGGAAGCGACAAGCGTGCCTTGTATGTCGCGCTCTCCAATACCTTCACCGGCATTCTCATGTTGCTGGTAGGCGGGCTACTGGGGGCCGTCGCACACTTCATAGGCAGCGGTGGGCTATTGCTCGTACTGGCGCTATGCGCAATTGGCGCGACGGCAGCCAGCCAGCGTTTGCCGGAAGTCGAGACGTGACGCCTTGCAGCGCGTTGAAATCCGGTCCCGGCATGGCCATGATGAATATACGACTGCCTCGCACGAACGGCTCATGACAACGAAAGGCAAAGGAACGCGAGAGAGATGAAACGACCTCCCATGATCAGCCCGGCGCTACTCGAACGTATCGTCAATGCGTCAGACGATGGCATCGTGGTGGCCGAACAAGAAGGCGACGAAACCATCCTGATCTACGCCAACCAGGGCTTCGAACGCCTCACCGGTTACAGTGCCGATGAGATTCTCTACCGCGACTGCCGTTTCCTCCAGAACGACGATCGCGACCAGCCTCAGTTGGATAACATCCGCCAGGCGATCCGCGAGGGCAAGCCTTGCCGGGAGGTTCTGCGCAACTATCGCAAGGACGGAGCGATGTTCTGGAATGAACTGTCGGTCACGCCTGTCTACGACGACGAGGATCAACTAACCTACTTCGTCGGCGTGCAGAAGGACGTCACCGAACGTGTCGAGGCAATGCAGGAGCTCGAGCGCCTGCGCGCCCGGCATGATCAAATCTGAGGCGCGTTTGCAGACGCGAGGACGGGTACTCGCTGAGAGTAAGGGCTACTCCATCACGCTAGCCTTTACGCTACGCCCCCTCTATCATCGTCACTCATGATTCACTTCTCAACCAAACCGGAATTCCATGGCGCAATACGTCTATACCATGAATCGGGTGGGCAAGACCGTCCCACCCAAACATGAAATCCTCAAGGACATTTCGCTTTCCTTTTTCCCTGGCGCAAAGATCGGCGTGCTCGGCCTCAACGGCGCGGGCAAGTCCACGCTGCTGCGGATCATGGCCGGAGTGGACAAGGAATATAACGGCGAAGCGCGTCCCATGCCGGGCATCAATATCGGTTACCTGCCACAGGAACCCGAACTCGACGACGAAAAGAACGTTCGCGAGACCGTCGAGGAAGCCTTGAGCGAGATCACCGACGCTCAGGCACAACTCGAGGCGGTGTATGTCGCCTATGCCGAGCCGGATGCCGACTTCGATGCCTTGGCCGCCGAACAGGCGCGCCTCGAGGACCTGATCGAGGCTGCCGACGCGCACAACATCGAGCGCAAGCTTGAAGTTGCTGCCGAGGCCTTGCGCCTGCCGCCCTGGGACGCCAAGGTCGGCAACCTCTCCGGGGGTGAGCGTCGCCGCGTGGCATTGTGTCGCCTTCTGCTTTCGAGCCCCGACATGCTGCTGCTTGACGAGCCGACCAACCACCTCGACGCCGAATCGGTGGCCTGGCTGGAACGCTATCTACACGACTACAGTGGGACTGTGGTGGCGATCACCCACGACCGCTATTTCCTCGATAACGTCGCCGGCTGGATTCTCGAGCTGGACCGTGGCCAGGGTATCCCCTTCGAGGGCAACTACTCGCAGTGGCTAGAATCGAAGGAAAAACGCCTCGAGCAGGAAGCCAAGCAGGAGGCTTCCAAGAACAAGGCGATCAAGCAGGAGCTCGAGTGGGTCCGCAGTAATGCCAAGGGACGCCAGGCCAAGAGCAAGGCGCGTCTGAACCGCTTCGAAGAAATGCAATCGGGCGATTTCCAGAAGCGCAACGAAACCAACGAGATCTATATTCCGCCCGGGCCGCGTCTCGGCGACAAGGTCATCGAGTTCCACGACGTGGCCAAGCGCTTCGATGACAAGCTGCTGTTCGAAAATCTATCGTTCCAGCTACCCAAGGGCGCCATCGTGGGCATCGTCGGCGGCAACGGCGCCGGCAAGTCCACGCTGTTCAAGCTGATCGCCGGCATGGAACAACCCGATAGCGGCGAGGTCGTCATCGGCGAAACCGTGAATATCGCTTACGTGGAGCAGTTGCGCGATCATCTCGACGATAAGCAGACCGTATGGGAAGCAGTATCCGGCGGTCAGGACATGATCAGCATCAATGGCTATGAGATGTCCTCACGCGCCTACGTGGGACGCTTCAACTTCAAGGGCAATGATCAGCAGAAGCGACTCTCGGAGCTCTCGGGGGGCGAACGCGGTCGCCTGCAACTGGCACAGACCCTCAAGCAAGGCGCCAACGTCCTGCTGCTGGACGAACCCTCCAACGATCTCGACATCGAGACGCTGCGCGCGCTTGAAGAAGCGCTGCTCGCCTTCCCCGGCTGCGCGCTGGTCATCTCGCACGACCGCTGGTTCCTCGACCGTATCGCTACGCATATTCTCGCCTACGAAGGGGATTCCAGCGTGACGTTTTTCGAGGGCAACTACAGCGAGTACGAAGAAGACTATCGCCAACGCGTGGGTAGCGACACGCCCAAGCGCATGAAGTACAAGCGCATCGACGCCTGACCCTAATGTGTGGCAGCACAAAGGCCCCGTTGTGTAATACAGCGGGGCCTTTTACGCTCTGAACGACGCACACCCCCTGCCCAGGCCGCATAATAATCGGCACGAACCGTGGACTGACGCCCCGGACACGTCATTACTACCAGCGCTGCCTAGCCTCACCACCCGCTCATCGAGTGCTTCAGGCCAAGACAGGGAAGACGTGAAAGGCGAAGACTGGACACGATAGAACTTATGACTCTTGAGGGATGACATGATGGCTGCCGTTATCACCTGGCCGTACCAGCTGTTCAACCGTGTTCGACAGAGTATCGCTTTTCTCCCCTGCCTGCTGGCACTGATCTACTTTATCTTGGGCTTGATCGCCGTCGTGCCGCGAGTGCCCGCCTCCGCCCTACCCGCGATACTCGGCCATCTCGACTTCAAGGATCCCGAGACGGCTCGAGCACTGCTATCGACGCTGATCGCCGGGATGATCTCAATGGTGGTATTCAGTTTCTCGATGGTCATGACGGTGCTTTCCCAGGCGGGCGGCAACTTTTCACACAAATTGGTCTTCGGCCTGATCACGGAAAGCCATCATCAACGGGTACTCGGCCACTACTTGGGCACCATTCTCTTTATTCTGATTCTGTTGATGGTGCCTTTCGAAGGCAATACGCCCAGCCTATGGCGCTCACTGGGAGGGTATCTGGGGGTGTTGATGGTCATCCATTGCCTGGGTCTGTTCGTCTACTTCATCCACAACTCCTCCCAGTCAGTGCAGATCAACGCCATCCTCCAAGGCCTGCACAAGTCCACTCGCGAGTCGATGCAACACTTGGCTACCCTGCAGCAGCGAGAGCACTGGCGGCGATACGCCCACATTGACGTACCGACCAACGGCCATGTGATCTATGGTCGACAAAGTGGGTATGTCCAGTACGTTCAACTAGAAACGCTGGCGCGGCTCGCCAAAGAGCACGGCATGGTCATTCATCTCAACTTCATGTTCGGCGACTACACCGTCGTCGGCTTGCCTCTTTTTACAATCGATACCGTCGACGAACCCGGCGAGGCGTTCGAGGACGCAGTGCTAGAAACACTGATCTATGTGCAGGGGGAGTCGGTGAAAGACCTCTATATCAATGGTCTGACACAATTGATGGAGATCGCCGTCAAGGCGCTTTCACCGGGTATCAATGACCCCGGCACCGCCCGCCTGTGTCTACATCAACTGACGGAACTGCTATGCAGGCGACTAACGCTCGCCCCCAGCAACGCCGTGACCGATGAGCATGGGGCCCTTAGAGTGAGCTGGAAGACACACGACTTTGACAGCCTACTTTACCGGCTTTTTACGCCGATCCTGCATTACGGTCGCGACGACATCAGCATAATGCTGGCCCTGCTCAAAGCCTTGAAAACGCTTTCGCTATTTGCCGATAAAGAGACACTGGCGGTTATCCAAGCGCACGCCGACCGCGTAGTCGAGACACTTGAGACAGCGTCCAAGCATACGCTGGACCAGCATTTCATTGCCCAGCGCATGCAAGCCGGTGAACATCGTTTAAAGCTGCCATGCGACTTCTCTCAAGCAATGCCACCCACCGACGCTATCAACGTCCCCGGCCGCGAATGAGCGACCGCTCACTTGGGATACAGAGAGGCCTCTCCACGCGGACGCGTCTTGAAGCGCCGATGCAGCCATAGATACTGCTCGGGATGACGGCGAATGGCGTCTTCGATGAGGTCGTTGATCCGCGTGGCGTCGGCGACATCGTCGCCCGAAGGAAAGTCTTCCAGTGCGGGCAGATACTCCATCGTATAGGTCTCGTCATCGGGATTGCGATGAAAGATCAGCGGCATCACCGGCGCCCCCGTCATGCGCGCAATCTTGGCGGTCAACTTGAGCGTGGCGGCCTCGACGCCGAAAAAGGGCGCGAAGACGCTAGCATCGCGCCCGAAGTCCTGGTCCGGCGAGTACCACACGGCGTGGCCCTCCTTGATGCGACGCACCACGCCGCGCAGATCGTGACGATCGATGGCGCGACCGAAGATACGCCGTCGTGCACGTGTCATGAAGCGCTCGAACAAGGGGTTGTCATGCGCCCGGTAGACGACGTCCGCTGGGAAGAACAGCGAATGCAGCGCGCCGCCGAGATCGAGCGTCGAGAAGTGGACCCCGACGATCAGCGCCCCCTTGCCCTGCGCCAAGGCCTGCGTCATATGCTCTTCACCCGTGAAGGTCACCCGGTGGCGCAAATGCTGAGGATTACGACACCAGCCGGTGGCAGTCTCGAGAACCCCCTTGCCGTTGGCGATGAAGGTGTCGCGTACCAGCCGAGCCCGCGCCTCCTCGCTCAATTCGGGAAAGCACAGCGCCAGGTTGGTCTCGGTAATACGCCGTCGACTGCGCGCGAAACGCCAGACGCTCAACCCGATGACACGTCCTGCCGCCATCTTGAGACGCCAGGGCAGCCAGGCACCGAGGTACATGGCACCGATGGCCAGCCAGGTGGGCCAATAGCGTGGGTGAAAGAAACTGTCGGGAAATACGTGCTTGGCCATATCTCTCTCGGGGCATCGAAACGCCGCTCATTGTAGCGGATTTTTATACTGTGTCGGCAGCCCGATAACGGCGCGGGACACGGGGCAGTATGCCGGTCAGCAACGTATAACTGATGGTATCGCAATAACGCGCCACCTCGTCGACGGGTAGCCCTTCGCCCCATAACACGACCCGACTACCGACATCCGCCTCGGGTACGTCGGTGAGATCGACCGTCAGCATATCCATGGACACCTTGCCGACGAGTGGTACACGCCGCCCCTCGACGAGTACTGGCGTGCCGTCTTGGGCGTGACGATCATAGCCATCACCGTAGCCACAGGCGACCACACCGATACGCGAGGGGCGCATCGCCCGCCAACGTCCCCCGTAGCCGACTGCCTCCCCCGTCGCCAATTCACGTACCGCTATGAGTTCTGAGCGCAAGGTCATCACCGGCTTGAGGGCACGGCTGGCGTCATTGGCACCTTCCAGCGGATCGCTGCCGTAGAGCATGACCCCCGGACGGTTCCAATCGCCATGCGCCTGGGGCCAGGCTAGCGTGGCCGGCGAATTGGCGAGGCAGACCGGTGCTTCAAGCTGCTGACGCAGCGCCTCGACACACGCCATCTGGCGGCGAAAATACGCCGGATCGAGCGCATCGGCGGTGGCGAAGTGCGTCATCAAGTGCAGATCGGTGGCCTGGGTCGGTGCCGCCTTCAGGCGCTGCCAGCGCGCCACGAAAGCCTCCGGCGCGAATCCTAGACGATGCATGCCCGAGTCCAGCTTGAGCCAGGTGGGAATCGGCGTTCGTGGCCGAAATGCCAACAAAGCGTCGAGCTGCCAGTCGCTGTGCACGACGATCCATAGCCGGTGCGCGTCGATGAGCGGCAACTCCTCGGCATCGAAGACCCCCTCCAGCAGCATGATCGGCTGGGCAATTCCCGCGTCGCGCAGCGCGACTGCTTCCTCGAGACTCGCGACGGCAAACGCGGGCGCTATATCGGCCAGGGCGTGGGCGCAATCTACCGAACCATGGCCGTAAGCATCCGCTTTGAGGACGGCTACCGCGCGGCTTTGAGGCGCTTGCTCACAGGCGAGACGATAATTGTGGCGCAAGGCGCCCAGGTCGATATCGGCGACCAACGGCCGGGACATGGCAAACGTTCCTCCTCACAAGGCGATAAGCAGCGCATTATTCTACCCGCTCGCGCGGCGTGGCGCGCGGCACGATGCAAAACGCCGCACCCCCAAAGGAAAGGTGCGGCGTAACGGATGGCGCGTATCGAACTCGCCTCAGGGCGTGGCCGACGGCCCCATGGTGGGTCGCTTGCCAATGTCTTCTATCTGACTCATGCCGCCGTCTTCGGGCAAGCGAAGCTTCACTGTCTGAGTCTCCCGCAGCCACTCGTTGAGCTCACGAATCACCTGTTGATCGAGCATACCTGCCTGCTGACGCAGCGCCACCATGTCGGTCACGTAGGTGTAGCGCGCGTCGGCGTAATCGGCAATCGCTTGATAGAGGCTTTGCTCGGCATCGAGCACATCGACGATATTGCGGGTTCCCACCTCGTAGCCTGAACGCGTCGCCTCCAGTGCGCTCCGGTTGGAAATGATCGCCTGCCGCTGAGCCTCGACGCTTTCGACATCGTTCATGACCTGCGTGAACAGCGAGCGTACCTGCTGGGTGGTGTCGCGACGCTGAGCTTCGAAATCATATTGTGTGGCTTCCAGCGAATAGGTCTGCTGACGCACCTGAGCACTGGTCGCGCCACCGCTGTAGATAGGCAGCGAGGCCTGGAGGCCGACCTCAGTGCCTTCATTATGGCCATTGAGATAATCCTGATCACTATCCGAATAGTTATAATTGGCGAAGGCCGATAGTGTCGGCAGGTGGCCGGCCTGAGCCTGATCGACCTCGGCTTGCGAGACATTCACCGCTGCCTGCGCTGCTTGCACACTAGGATTATTGGCGATCGCCATACGAACCCACTTATCACGTGCCGCAGGCTCAGGGGTTTCGATAGGAATGTCTTCCGAGAGCATTTCGATGCTGTCATAACGCTTGCCGGTCAATCGCTGTAGCGCCTCGAAACTAACCTGCAGGTCATTTTCGGCGGATATACGCTGCGCACGAGCCAGATCGTACGACGCCCGGGCCTCGTTGACATCGGTAATGGCCACCAACCCGACATCGAACTGTTCCTTCGCCTGGTCGAGTTGGCGCTTGATGGCTTTTTCTTGCGCAATGCGTGCCTGGAGCACCTCATAGGCACGTAGAATCTCGAAATACGCCGAGGCGACATCGTAAAGAAGCTGCTGACGATCCGCTTGCAACAAAAGCGCTTGCTGATCAGTCTCGCGTTTGGCGATCTCCAGCGAAGCCCAGCTCGCCGCGTCGTACAGCGCTTGGGTCAATTCGAGGCTGGCACTAGTGGAATTGTAGCTATCCTCGGAGTTCCCTAAACCACTCTGGGTACCGCCCTCCTGACTCTCTAACGTGTTGTTGTGCGCCACCTGCGCAGTCGCGTCGATCTGCGGCAACAAGCTGCCACGTGCCACGTCACGTCCCGCCTCGACACTCTGGAAGGTCGACCGCGAGGCGTCCAGGGTAGCGTTGTTCTGCAAGGCATCCTGCGTGATCGTCCACAAATCGGCGGCATGCGCCTGAGAAGTGACGGCAGCGGCAATCAACACCGGCAATAAACGCAACCGAAATTTCGGCGATGACGGCTCTCGAGAGGACATCGGCTTGGGTTCCTTTCTTTTGACGCACGTCCTTTTGATGAACGTACTTTTGACTGACTTGCTTTTCACTGATTTTCTCGGGGGCGAGCTGATCACAGACTCGCCCACCGGCAGCGTCACCGCCTACAGGAGGCATCGAGGTTACATACAATGCCGCATGTATTGCTTCAGATCAATGTATCAGGAGAATATGCAAGTACCAAGGATAGTGGGAAAACACGTCATTGCTGTGACAGGTTGCAGGCATGAAGGGCCATATGGTCCTTCATGCCCGACGTGTCATTCGAAGATCGAGTCCAACGACAACCCTTGCTTCTCCAGTACTCGGCGCAGTTTTTTCAGCGCTTCGACCTGAATCTGACGTACCCGCTCGCGCGTGAGCCCGATTTCCGCGCCGACATCCTCGAGAGTCGCAGCTTCATGTCCGCGCAAACCGAAACGACGCACGACGACTTCCATTTGCTTGTCGGTCAGTTCCGCCAACCAGTCGTCGACGTGCTGTTTGACATCGTTGCCGACCAGCAACGACTCGGGTCCTGCTTCATTTTCATCGGCCAGCGTGTCGATCAAGGGTTTGTCGCTCTCGCCGCCCATCGGATAGTCGACCGACGACACCCGCTCGTTGAGCCCAAGCATCTTCTTGACAGTGCCCACCGGCTTGTCCAGAAACTCGGCGATTTCCTCGGCCGTGGCTTCGTGGTCGAGCCGTTGCGTCAACTCGCGTGCGGCGCGCAGATAAATGTTGAGTTCCTTGACCACATGGATAGGCAGGCGGATCGTGCGTGTCTGGTTCATCAGCGCCCGCTCGATGGTCTGTCGAATCCACCAGGTCGCATAGGTCGAGAAGCGAAAACCTCGCTCGGGATCGAATTTCTCCACGGCCCGAATTAGGCCCAGATTACCCTCCTCGATCAAATCAAGGAGCGACAATCCACGATTGAGGTAACGTCTGGCTATCTTGACCACCAGACGCAGATTGGACTCGATCATGCGCTGGCGTCCGGCAGGGTCGCCCTTCTGAGCCAGGCGCCCGTAGTGCACTTCTTCTTCGGGGGTCAAAAGCGGCGAAAAGCCGATTTCGTTGAGGTAGATCTGGGTAGCGTCGAGGCTTTGGTGGTAAGTGTTGTCATCACGGTTCAGCGCTTTCTCAAACGCATCGTCATCCTTGTCACGAGTGACCTCTGCGGCATCGACTTCCACTTCGTTGTCAACGTCGTCAAGATCCACACCCTGAATATCCCGCTCCAGCATGCTCATATCCGATACCCCACTTTACTGCTGCCGATTTGATGACCACAGCCGGGGCGCGAGCCACCGGCCATGGCGGACTACCCGTTTATTGTTGTGCGCATGTTCAGGGTCCGAGCCCTACCGCGCTCAACGCGACGGCAGGTACTCCATTGGGTCTTGAGGCTGGCCGTCCTGGCGCACCTCGAAATGCAATTTAACGCGATCGGCATCGGTGTCGCCCATGGTGGCGATGACGTCTCCCGCTTCGACAACATCGTTTTCCTCCACGCGCAATGTGTCGTTATGCGCGTAAGCACTCAGAAAATGGTCGTTATGCTTGAGAATGATGAGGTTGCCGTATCCACGGACGCCACTGCCGGCATACACCACGATGCCCGGTCCCGCTGCCTTGACAGGTTGCCCCTTTTCCCCGGCGATATCAATGCCAGCCGTCACGCTGGATTCATCATCGAAGCCGCTGACGACATCGCCCTGGGTGGGCCACTGCCAAGCGACATTATCAACCGGCTGGTACTCGCGTTGCGAACGATCGGTAGCCGCCTTGCTCTCGCCGGCAACGCGCGTGCCGGCATCACTGTCACCGCTGGTGGCGGCAGACGACGTACCGCCTGTCGTACCGCTCTCATCGCCCTGACGGGACGCTTTGTTGGTTGCCGTCTCCTGCGGCGCGTCACTGACGGATGACGCATCCGGGACCTTACGGGTGTCTGTGCCATCTCCTGCAGAGTCGGTCGCATCTTCCGCGTCGTAGACCGGCCCCGGCGCACCAACGCCGCCGACCTTGGAAGCAGTCTCTACAGCCTGCGGATCGGTAGCGACGCCATCCGGCTCGCGAGATGACGGTGATGAACTCTCCGCCGGTGCCAGCCAGTCATCGTCAGTGCCAGCACCGCTGGACGTGTTTCCACCGCCCAGCGGAGTTGTCACCGCGGCTGTCATCTCATCCGAAGATGCCCCTGACGGCGACGCACTTGAGGACGCCTCGGGGCTACCTTCGGACGTCAAGCGCAACGTCTGCCCTGGCTCGATGCGATAGGGAGGCGTGATGCCGTTGAGATGCGCCAAGTCACGAAAATCGAGATTGTTCTGCCAGGCGATGCCGTACAGGGTATCGCCCGACTTCACGGTATACGTACTCGGGGGTGCGCTGTTACGGCTGACCGAAAGGTCCTGCACCTGGGGAGCGCCGCTGGAGCTTACACACCCCGCCAGGCCCAGCGCCACGAGTCCCAGCGCAGGCAGTAGTCGACGAGAGTCAGACATGAGTTCGATCCTCCTGAAAGGGGGAAGGACTGCGTTCACCGATCACCATGACCAGCACCAGGCCGGCGATCATCAGAGCGATCGCCGCCAACAAGTGGGCTGGTTCACCGGTAATCGCGCTGTAGTCCGAAGGCATGAGATAGCGATAATCGAGCGGCACGATCTTGCCATCGCCGGCAAGGCGGTAGCTGGCGAGTTCGCGCCATGGCCAGAGTTGTGGCAATGAACCGAGAATGAAGCCGACCAGGGTCAAGAGCGTCCCCACTCGGTAGTGATGAAAAAGCCATGAGAGTACGCGCGAGAAAACCATCAAGCCGATGACGCAGCCCGCCCCGAAGGTCGCGATCAGGGACAGGTCGACGCTTTTGATGCCTTCCATGACCGTCCCGTAAAGCCCCATCACCAATAATAGAAAACTCCCCGAGACGCCCGGCAACAGCATCGCACTGATGGCAATGGCGCCGCCCACCACCAATATCCACTGGCTGGCCTCGCTGGGTGCCGGCAGCAGGCTCGGCAGCCACAACGCTGCGCAGACACCTAGAATCAAGGGAAAGGCATGCCGCCACTGCCAATCACCGATCTGTCGGCCCACGACGATGGCCGAGGCCAGCACCAATCCGAAGAAGAAGGCATTGAGCAGCAACTGGTGATGGTCCAGCAGCCAGGTGACGAGATGCGCGACACTCACCAGACTCGCCACGATCCCCAGCAGCAAGGGCAGCAAAAACGCCAGATTGAGATACTTCACGAGCCCCGTCAGACCGCCGCGACGCCACACTCCGAAGGCGCGGGGGCCGAACTGTTTGATCGAGTCAATCAACTCTTCGTAGATGCCGGTGATGAAAGCAATGGTGCCGCCGGAAACTCCGGGGACTGCGTCCGCAGCGCCCATCCCGGCGCCTTTGAAGAAAAGCGTCAGATAACGCTTCATTGTATGACCCCTTCCAATAGCGGTACGAATCTGACGCGTTCAAGTCGTGTTCGTTCGAATGTGGTGCCGCGGCGCCGCACGCGTGTCAACCATTGGCGGCCCGCCTCATCCTCAAGCGGTGCGATCAGCTCTCCCCCATCACCCAACTGAGACAATAGCTCCTGGGGGAGTACGCTGGCACAGGCAGTGAAGAGGATGACATCGAAGGGGGCGGCCTGTGGCCATCCATGCCCGCCATCTTCATGGCGCAGGCGCACGTTATAGACGCCCAGCATGGCCAGGCGAGAGGCGGCTCTGCGATGCAGCGCCCCGATGCGTTCGATGCTGCATACCGACTCGACAAGACGCGCCAGAATCAGCGTCTGATAGCCCGAGCCGGTCCCTACCTCCAGCACGCGTCGCGGTTGCGCGGCCAACACCAGTTCGGTCATCCGCGCCACGATCCACGGCTGCGAAAGCGTCTGGCCATGACCCAACGGCAAGGCGGTATCCTCATAAGCGCGGTGCGACAGCGCCTCGTCGAGAAAGACGTGACGCGGTTCGCACGCCATGACGTCGAGTACCCGGGTATCGCGAATACCACCTGCTTGCAGGCGGCGTATCAGTCGATTGCGAGTACGCTGCGAGGTCATGCCAATGCCACCGAATCGGTACATATCGTGAGTATTAGGCGTTTGACAATGCATCCAGCCAGTTCCGTACGTCGTCCAACGCGGCATGTCGCGTTAGATCGGTCTGAAGGGGGGTGATCGATACGAATCCCGCTTCGATGGCCGCGAAATCGGTGTCCGCCCCATCATCGGCGTTATCGCCGACGGCGGCAATCCAATAACGCTCACGGCCACGCGGATCTTTCACCTTCATTGGCTGGGCCGCAGGCCCGCGATATCCCATGCGCGTCACTCGTACACCTTGGATGTCCTCCCAGGGCACGTCCGGCACATTGACGTTGAGCAGGCTCCGCGGCGGCAATGACAGCGACTCCGCCGCCCCCACCAGGGTTGCCGCGACACGCCCAGCCGTCTCGAAATAGCGCTCGCCACACAAGGAGACGGCAATCGCCGCCATGCCTAAATTGCGTCCTTCCATCGCGGCGGCCACGGTACCCGAATACAACACGTCATCGCCCAGGTTGCCGCCATGGTTGATTCCCGAGATGACCAAGTCTGGCTTCTCGTCCCAGACGCCGTTAACCCCCAGGTACACGCAATCGGCCGGCGTGCCGTCGACCGAATAGAAGCCGTTGTCGAGCGCCGTCAACGACAAGGGGCGCGTCAGCGTCAGCGAGTTACTGGCCCCGCTCTTGTCGCGGTCCGGGGCCACCACACGCAGGCGCCCATGTGCCGAGAGCGCATCATGAAGCGCGCGTAGCCCCGGCGCATGGACACCATCATCGTTGGATAACAGTAACTTGCGCATATCTATCCTCTTGCTTGTCTGATAGCCGTTATCCCTTCACAGCAACGGGTGGTGCATCAATTCACGCAATACCGAGGTGGCGAAGGCACCACGCGGCAAGCCGAAACCGAGTGTCATCCGGTCAGAGGTCTCATGGGTCAGCGACGGTGCGTCAAGCGGCACGCATAGCGCACGCCGATCCAAGCGCACGCCGGCCGCTTCCAATCCCTGCGTCAGCGCTTCATGTTGCATCGCGAGCCGCGTTTCTTCTTCTGCCACCTCCGCACCACTCTCCAGACGCCCACGCCCCCACAAGGGACCGGTGGGGGTGACGTCGCCGCGCGCGGCGCGTTCATGCAAGGTGGCATCGATGTCGTCGGCCACAAAACGGCTGGACGTCCCCGCCAACGCCAGCACATCGCCGGGACGCGGGGTTCGCCAGGTCTGCGCGCGCAGACGCGCAGCCAGCACCTCATTGAACAGGAAGCTGCGCGCTGCGGAAAGCTGCATGCCATGCGGATCGTCACGCTTGCGCCAACCGCGTGCGAAGGCTTTCTGGGCAAGCACCAGATTGCGTCCTTCGCGGCCGAAGCGTTGCGGCCCGAAGTAATTGGGCACACCGTCTTCGCACAGAGTCCGCCAACGGCGCGACAGATCGGGATGCGATGCAACTTCGCCACTCAGGCGAAGCGTGAAACGGTTGGCGCGATGCACGCCGCGCTTGAGCTTGCGTGGATGGCGTTGTGCATCATGCACCACGATCCCCACATCGCTCAGTTGGGCACGGAACGCCTCGGGAGCATCACGCCCCGGCAAGTGCACCGAGAGCCATTGGCGGGTGACCGCGACGCGGTCCTTGAGGCCACTATATCCCACGTCGCGCGGGCGCACACCACACACCCGCGCCACATGCTTGACGGCTTCCGGCGTGGTCAAATCGCGCTTCTCGATCCACAGCCAGAGGTGTTCGCCCTGTCCTTCCGGCGCAAAATCAAACACCTCCTCGACGAGGAAGTCATCGGGCGTCATGCGAAACTCGCCCGACGCCCGTGGCTCGCCATGGGCGCGGGGCCAGTCGGGTGGCCAAAGCGACATATCGATCATGTCGCATCCGCGCGTGCCAGTAGCACCACGGCCTCGGCGGCGATGCCTTCCTTGCGCCCGGTGAAGCCAAGCCGCTCGCTGGTGGTCGCCTTGACGTTGACCGCGTCTTTCTCCATTCCCAGCGTCTCGGCGATACGCGTGCGCATCAGCGCGATGTGGTCGGCGAGGCGCGGCGCCTGAGCGATGACGGTGGTATCCAGGTTGACGATACGATAGCCCGAGGCGATCAACTGCTCGTGTACCCGGCGCAGCAATTCACGACTGTCGGCACCGGCCCAGGCTGCGTCGGTATCGGGAAAATGATGGCCGATATCGCCCAGGCCGCAGGCGCCGAGCAGAGCATCGCACAATGCATGCAGTAGAACGTCGCCGTCCGAATGGGCAATGAAGCCATGCGTATGCGCGATGCGCACGCCGCCGATCATCAGGTGATCGCCATCGCCGAAGCGGTGCACGTCAAAACCGTGACCAATACGTAACGTCATGAGCAAGTCTCGTCGGAAATCGTGGAATCCCAGGCGGCCTCGCTGAGAAGCCGCGTAGCGAGGGCAAGATCCTCGGGGTGCGTGATCTTGAGATTATCCCGGCGGCCGGGCACCAAGCGCGGTGCCAGGCCCAGCGCCTCGAGTGCTGAGGCCTCGTCGGTGAGCGCCACACGCGTGTCACGGGCATGCGCGAAGGCCCGACACAGCACGCGATAGGAGGCACCTTGCGGCGTCATGGCATGCCATAGCCCCTCGCGCGACACGGTATGCACGACGTGCCCATCGGCATCGGCGCGCTTCATGGTGTCGGCCACCGGCGCTGCCAGCAGCCCCCCGTCGGGCGAGCTTTCCAGCACCGCGCGCAGGCGACGCAAGTCCTCAAGCGCCACGCAAGGCCGCGCGACATCGTGGACCAGCACCAGGTCAGCGTCCGCCGCGCTACCCTCGAGCGAGGCCAGCGCATTGGCCACTGAATCGGCGCGCTCCTGCCCGCCGGGCACCCGCTGCCAGTCGGCGAAAGGCACCCACTCGGGCGAGAAGCGGGCATCGTCGGCATCGAGGCACAGGCGCAGTGCCGCGTTCGGAAAGGCGTCATGCAGACGCGCCAACGTATGCGCCAGCACCGGACGGCCCGCGATCTCGAGATATTGCTTGGGCAAGGTAGCGCCCATGCGACGGCCTTGCCCCGCCGCCGGCACGATTAGCCAAAGTCGACTCACGGTGCGGCCTCCTCGGGCATCGCCGCCGCTTTCTCGGGATCACCCTGCAGCGCGGTCGCGCTTTGCTCCAGAATGGAGCGCTCGGCGGTCACGCCGGGGACCCAGAAGAACTGTTCGTCACGGCGGACCATGCCCAGGTCACTGCGCGCCCGCTCCTCGATGGCATCGAGTCCGTTCTTGAGGTCGATCACTTCCGCCGCCAAGCGGTCGTTGCGCGCTTGTAGACGCTCGTTTTTCTCCTCGAGCACATCGGCACGGTGACGAATATGGTTGAGTTCGAGCACTCCCCCCTCACCGAACCACAGGTGATACTGCAGTAGAACGATCAGTACCACTAGTGCAATGCATATCCACTTCAACATCGTTGGTTCCGTCCTGGACCGACAGCTGCTCGGCATTATGCCATCATCAAGGCACCCGCGCAGTCCGCGCGGCGAGCCTTCGCCGCGCGTCTGACCGACGATGCCAAGGAGCCGCCCATGTACAAACTCGCGTTTTTCGTTCCTGTGGACGATGCCGAAAGCGTCAAGGAAGCCGTGTTCGCCACCGGTGCCGGGCGCATCGGCGACTACGAGGCCTGCTGCTTCCAAACGCCTGGACAAGGCCAGTTTCGCCCGCGCGACGGCGCCGACCCGCATATCGGCCAGGTCGGCGCGCTCACTCATGTCACAGAATTGAAGGTCGAACTGGTCTGCGACGACGATCATCTGGAAGCCGCCGTGGCGGCGCTCAAACTGGCTCACCCCTACGAGGAACCGGCGTATGAAGCGTGGCGTCTGGTAGATATCTAGATTGTGTACGGAAACTGACCGTCGCTCGCCAGTGTGTCAGATACAGCTTAGGCTTGCGCGAGTCGCTTACGCACTGCCCAAATAACGCTCGCGGTCCTCGGCGGTGATATCGCTCACGTGAAGCGGATAATCACCGCCGCGGCGATCGTCGAAATAGTGGCGCAAGGTGCGTTCGATGGTGGGGAAAGCCAACTCGTGCCAGGGGATCTCGGCTTCCTCGAACAGCGCCACTTCGAGACTCTCGGGACCGGACGCATAGTCGCCGCGCAGTGCGCCACGGAAGATCATGTAGACCTGGTTGATGTGCGGCAGGTTGATGAGCGTATAAAGGCCCTCGAGGTCGACGTCGGCGCAGGCTTCCTCGCGTGTCTCGCGCATGGCGGCTTGGGATGTGGTTTCGCCGTTTTCCATGAAACCTGCGGGCAGCGTCCAGTAGCCCATACGAGGTGCGATGGCACGCCGGCACAACAAGACGCGCTCACCCGCTACCGGTAAGGTACCGGCTACGATACGCGGGTTCTGGTAATGAATGGTGCCGCAGGCATCGCAGAGAAAACGCCTGCGATCGTCGCCCTCGGGAATCGCGAAGCGCACGGTTTGGCCACAATGGCTACAGAAATTCATGGTCGTCCTCGGGCGAGCGATACGGCGCCCCATTAGGTGAAAAGCAACATGTTAGAGACTCTGCGCGAACGCCTGCAAGCGCATCGACCACGGCAATTGCGCGCCGACATGCCGAGAGCCGCAGTGCTGCTTGCGATCGTCGAGCGCCACGAGCCCACGCTCGTACTGACACGTCGCGCTGGTCATCTCGCGCAGCATGGCGGGCAGGTCGCGTTTCCCGGCGGCAAGGTCGAGCCCGAGGATGCCGACTTGTGGGCCACGGCCTTGCGTGAAGCACACGAAGAGATCGCCCTGCCGCCCGCGCACGTCGCGCTCCTCGGCCGGCTGAGCGATGTCACCTCGCGCCACGGCATCTGCGTGACGCCATTCGTCGGCCTGATTCCGCCCGGCCTCCCCTTGAGACCGGACCATAATGAGTTGGATACCATTTTCGAGGTGCCGCTGGCGTGGTTCCTAGAGGATCGCCGCAGCCACACGGATGTCATCCGTCACGGCGAGTACACCTATTATGTGCCCAGCTACGCCTACGCCAATCATGTAATATGGGGGCTGTCGGCGATGATGCTGGTCGAACTGCTGGCGGTGGGGTTCGCGCGCCCCATCAGCCTCGACCGTGCGCCCCTCGGTAGTCCGTTGCGTCATCTGCCCGCACCACCCCCGCCACGGCCTTGAAACCTGCACTGGACCCTCTCTGCATGTCGCAATCTAACCCCGCCGACTACCTCGACATGGCCGCGTTACCCCGGCTGCTTGATGCGCTGGTCACGCAGGGCTGGTTCGTCGGCGAACGCTTCATCGATACCGCGCTATGCCACACCTTGCAGGCGGAATTGCAGACGCTGAAGGCACGCTCGCATCTCGACGAAGCCGGCATCGGCCGCGGCCAGGCGCACCGTATCAAACGCGATGTTCGTGGTGATGCCATTCATTGGCTGGATCGCGAAAGCCGGGCCCAGCGCCAATACCTGACGGTCATGACATTCTTGCAGCAGGCCATCAATCGAGAGCTCTATCTGGGGCTTTTCGAGTTCGAGGCGCACTTTGCCTTGTACCCGCCCGGTGCCTTCTACAAAAAGCACCTCGACAGCTTTCGCGGTCGCAGCAACCGCATCATCTCGACTGTGCTGTATCTCAATCCCGCATGGACGACAACGCATGGCGGCGAAATGGCGTTGTTCGACCCCGACGCCCCCGAGCGTGAAATCGCGCGGATACATCCCGAACTCGGCACTTTCGTGTGTTTTCTCGCCGACCGCATCCCCCACGAGGTGCTGCCTACCCAGGCCCCACGCGCCAGCATCGCCGGCTGGTTCCGCCGCAACACCTCGCTGGGCGGCACCATCGACCCGGCCCGCTGAAGACCCCGCTTTACCACGCTTCGTCGAACACGCCCGGATCGGCCTCGATCGCGGCAAGATGCGCTCTCCCCATGGGTAGCCACTGGCGCAAGACGAAATCCGCACTGGCCAGTTTGGCCTGATAGAAAGCATCGTCACTCCCGGTTGCCAGCGCCGCCTGCGCGATCAGTGCCGCACGCCCCATCTGCCAGGCACACAACACATGACCGGTCAACGCCAGCAATGGTGTCGCCAGGGCCTGGAGCGCGTCGGCGCCGCGCGCGGCATCATCGCCCCGCGCCAGCACGATCGCCACCGCCCGGCGTAGATCCATCACGCCCTGATGCAGCGACACACCTAAGTTAGCGAGATCAGCATCGGCGGTAAGTTCATCGGCGCAAGCAGCGACCTCGTCGAGCACGCCACCCAAGGCGGCACCGCCATCGCGGTAGATCTTCCGACCGGCGAGGTCGAGCGCTTGAATGCCATTGGTGCCTTCATAGATAGGCGCGATGCGTGCATCGCGTAGATGCTGCGCGGCGCCGGTCTCTTCGATATACCCCATGCCACCATGTACCTGAATGCCAAGCGACGCGATGTCTACCGCCTGGTCGGTAGAAAAGGCTTTGACCACCGGCGTGTAGAGATCGACCCGCTGCTGGGCGCGTTGCCTTCCGTCCGCCGTGGGCGCATGCCGAGCACGGTCCATCTCGCTAGCCGAGAGCAAGGCCAGAGCCCGCAGGGCTTCCAGGCGCGCGCGCATCGACAGCAGCATACGGCGCACATCAAAGTGCTCGCTGAGCACGGCGGGGCGGCCACCGCGCGCTTCGGGCGTGCGGCCTTGCACGCGCTCGGCGGCATACGCACGCGCTTGCTGATAAGATCGCTCGGCCACGCCAATACCTTGAATACCCACCTTGTGGCGCGCCGCGTTCATCATCGTGAACATGTGTTGAAGCCCGCGGCCGGGTTCGCCGACCCGATACCCGATGGCGCCCTCGTGTTCGCCGAAGCTGAGCATGCAGGTCGGCGAGCCATGAATGCCTAGCTTATGCTCCAGCGACACGCAGCTCACATCATTGCGCTCTCCCAGATGCCCCTGTTCATCGACCAGGAACTTGGGCACCAGAAACAGCGATATACCGCGATTGCCCTCGGCGGCATCCGGCAGACGAGCGAGGACCAGGTGGATGATGTTGTCGGCGCAGTCATGCTCGCCCCAGGTGATGAATATCTTCTGGCCGCTGATGCGATAGTGCTCGCCTTCCGGCACTGCCCGCGTACGAACCACCGATAAATCCGAGCCGGCCTGTGGCTCGGTGAGGTTCATGGTGCCCGTCCACTCGCCACTGACCAGCTTTTCCAGATAGCGCGCCTTGAGTGCCTCGCTGCCATGCTGGGCCAGTGCTTCGACGGCCCCCGCCGTCAATAGCGGGCACAGCGCCAACGCCATGTTGGCGGCTTGCCACATTTCCTGCACCGCGCTGGCGACGACCTCCGGCAGACCCTGCCCGCCATGAGCAGGATCGCTGCCGATGCCGTTCCACCCACCCTCGACGAAGGCACGATAGGCCTCGGCGAAGCCCGCCGGCGTGTGCACTTCACCTTCTACCAGGCGGCCCCCTTGTTCATCGCCACGACGATTGAGTGGTGCCCACACCTCACCGGCCAAGCGTGCAGCCTCGTCGAGGATGGCAGTTACCAGATCCTCTGAAAGCTCTTGATACTCGGGTAGACGAAGCGAGCGGTGCTCGAGGAGCTCCTCGAGGACGAAGCGAAGATCGCGTAACGGCGCGGCATAGGAAGACATGGCTCACCTTCATCGTTCAGACGTTTATCATTCAAACGTATGTGTCAATTGGAATACATGCCGTGATCATAGAGGTACCGGCCGCGACGAGCCATTAGCCGAACGGTGCAGTGATTGTCCCTAGCGGTTGAAAGACGATACATAACCAAGTATTTTTATTGAACAATCAATCAATAAAAAAGATTCATTCCATTGGTAGTCATGCGACGTGCATCTTCAACGGAACGTGACGCACAACCAAGCCCGTCGCGTTTCTCGGCAGCGGCCAGGGATCCGCTACCTAGAAGCTCGCGGGGTGCGCCGTTTCCACAGGGGCAGTGGCGCCTCACACATGACCAGATCACTTTTCATGCAAGTGGGAATAGTGCAGGAAAGCGCGCCACTTCTCGCTACCGCCGTGCTAAAACACAACTAGAGGATCGCTCATGCATCCACAACACACAGACGACGTCAGTCGCGACCGCCTCAACCCGGTGGTCTTTTTCGGCTCGGTGATCGGCATCGTGCTCTTCGCACTCTGGACGATGTTCTTCACAGACTCGGCCAGCGGCATCATCAATACCGTGCTTGGCTGGATCTCCAACACCTTCGGTTGGTATTACTTCCTTGCCGTGGTTGCCTATCTGGTGTTCGTGATCGCCATCGGCCTGTCACGCTTCGGCAAGATCAAGTTGGGGCCCGACCACTCCAAGCCCGACTTCAACATGGCCTCCTGGGCGGCAATGCTGTTCTCGGCAGGGATCGGCATCGACCTGCTGTTTTTCTGTATCGCCGAACCGGTATCGCAGTTCCTCGCCCCTCCGGAGGGAGGCGCCAACACGGTAGAAGCTGCGCGCCATGCCATGCAGCTGACCTTCTTGCACTGGGGCCTTTCCGGCTGGGGAATCTATACCCTGGTAGGCATGTCGCTGGCCTTCTTCAGTTATCGGCACAATCTGCCGCTGACCATTCGCAGCGCGCTCTATCCGATCATCGGCAAGAAGATCCATGGCCCTATCGGTCACACCGTGGATATCGCCGCCGTGCTAGGCACCGTCTTCGGTATCGCCACCAGCCTGGGAATTGGGGTCATTCAGCTCAACTTTGGCCTTAACTATATGTTCTCGATTCCCGAGAACACCCTGGTGCAGGCCGCGCTGGTGGTCATGATCGTGTTCTTCGCCACGATATCCGCCGTCACCGGGGTGGAAAAGGGCATTCGTCGCCTGTCCGAGTTCAACATGCTGCTGGCGCTGCTGTTGCTCTTGTTCGTACTCTTCAGTGGCAAGACATTGTTCCTGCTCAATGCGCTCGTCCTCAACGTCGGCGACTACTTCTCCGACTTCATCAGCCTATCGATGAATACCTACGCCTTCGACCCGCCCACCGCCTGGCTCAACGGCTGGACGATCTTCTTCTGGGCTTGGTGGATCGCCTGGGGGCCGTTCGTGGGGCTGTTCCTGGCACGTATCTCGCGCGGTCGCACGATTCGTGAATTCGTCGCCGGCACGTTGATGTTGCCGCTGGTATTCATGATGGCGTGGATGTCGATCATGGGGAATAGCGCCATTGACATGGTCATGAATGGCGCCACGGACTTCGGCCAAGCGGCAATGAACACGCCAGAGTCGTCCATCTACCTGTTCCTCGAATCATTGCCATGGACGGGGCTGACGACCATCATCACCACCATTCTGGCCATCGTATTCTTCGTGACCTCCGGCGACTCTGGGGCACTGGTACTGTCCAACTTCACCTCCAAGCTCAAGGACGTCAACAACGACGCGCCGATCTGGATGCGCATCCTATGGGCTTGCGTGATCGGGCTTTTGACCCTGGCGTTGCTGATGGCCGGTGGCTTGTCGGCATTGCAGAGCGTGGTGGTGATCACCGGCCTGCCCTTCTCCATCGTGCTGTTCTTCATGATGGCGGGCTTACTCAAGGCTCTGCGCGTGGAAGGTCTCAAGGAAGATAGTCATCGCACCAGTCTCGCAGGACATCTTTCCAGTCGCACGACTGTCGGCGAACGCACACCGCGCGGATGGCGCCTACGCCTCAGCCGGGCAATGAGCTTCCCGAACAGCAAGCAGGCCCGGCGCTTCCTTGATGACGTGGCCAAACCGGCAATGCAAGAGGTCAGCCAGGCCATCGGCCAGGAAGGCGTCAAGGTCGAGGTCGACGAGAAGGAAGGCGACGAGGCACACCTCGCCCTCAATGTCAGCCTCGGCGATGAGCAGAGCTTCACTTATCAGGTCTGGCCGCGACGCTTCGCTACGCCTTCGTTCGCACTTCGCGCCCAACAGGACAATGCCCATTACTATCGCCTGGAGGTCTACCTCCTCGAAGGCAGCCAGGGCTATGATCTGATGGGTTACAACAAGGAGCAGGTCATCGAGGATATTCTCGATCAGTACGAACGCCATCTCCACTTCCTGCACCTGAACCGGGAAACACCCGGTCACGTGACCATGCCGGACAGTCCCGAGCAACCGCCGGAGTGATCTTGGCAACCGCTAAGTTCGAGGCATAAGCTAGGTGAGGGGCGCATCACTCGATGCCCCCTTGCTATTGGCGACACCGTGCCATTGCGTTGCCACTGATAACGTCTGCTCATGCAAAAGGAGCGCCCCTGGGGGCGCTCCTTGCGTTGGCATCCTCATGCGGCGGATGTATCAGTCAAACGGGTACTCAAACCGTCGCGTTCTCTTCGACCGGCACGGCGGAAGCCCCAGGCTTGATAAGCGCATACGCCACCCCGGCGATGACCGCGCCCACTGCGATAGCGAGCAGGTACAACAGCGCGAAGTTGACCGCGTGCGGGATCAGCAGCACGAACAGCCCACCATGTGGCGCCATCAGTTGAATGCCGAAGTACATCGACAAGGCCCCGGTGATCGCCCCACCGATGATGCAGACCGGCAATACGCGCAACGGGTCCTTGGCGGCGAAGGGAATCGCACCTTCGGTAATGAAGCAAAGTCCCAGCACGAAGGCCGCCTTGCCCCCCTCACGTTCAGTCTGATCGAACTTGCGCTTGGCCAGCATGCTGGCGATCCCCATCGCCAGCGGCGGCACCATCCCCGCCGCCATGATGGCCGCCATGGGCGCATAGGTTTCGGTCGACAGCAGGCCCACGCCGAAGGTATACGCCGCCTTGTTGACCGGCCCGCCCATATCGACGCACATCATTCCACCGAGCAGCAGTCCCAGCAGTACGGCATTGGTCGAGCCCATGTTATCGAGGAAATTGGTCAACGCATCAAGCAGCCCAGCCACCGGCGTGCCGATCACATAGATCATCACCAGGCCGGTAAACAAGCTCGCCAGCAAGGGAATGATAAGGATCGGCTTGAGAGATTCCACACTCGCCGGCAGCTTGAGATACTGGGTAATCGCTTTGGCGGCGTACCCGGCAAGGAAACCGGCAAGGATGCCCCCGATGAACCCGGCACCGATATTACTGGCCAACATCCCCCCGATCATGCCGGGTGCAATCCCGGGTCGGTCGGCGATGGAATAGGCGATATAACCGGCGAGTACCGGCACCATCAAGGCAAAGGCGGCATCACCACCGATCTGCATCAGGGCCGCCGCCAGGGTGCCCTCTTCCTTGAAGGCCTCGATACCGAACACGAACGAGAGAGCGATACATAAGCCGCCGGCAACCACCATCGGCAGCATGAACGAGACACCGGTCAGCAGGTGCTTGTAGACCCCTTTGTCCTTGACGCTCTTGCCCTTGCCGGTGCTTTTTTCGCCAGACGACGCGGCAGCACCGTTCTGGCGCTCCACGGCGGCTTCGGCGAGGGCTTCCTGAACGGTCTGTCGGGCCTTCTTGAGGGCATTGCCCGTCGATGTCCGGTAGATCCGCTTGCCTGCGAAGCGCTCGTCGTCGACCTCGATATCGCAGGCCAGCAGCACCACATCAGCGGCGGCGATGTCCGCCTCGCTGAGCTGGTTCTGCGCCCCGACCGAGCCCTGAGTTTCGACGCGGATGTGATGTCCAAGACTGCGTCCGGCCTCCTCCAGCGCCTCGGCCGCCATGAAGGTATGCGCAACCCCGGTGGGGCATGCCGTCACCGCGACGATGCGTTGGCCTTGATCATCGCCGGTTCCGGCGGTGCCTGTGGATGCCGCTTGCGGCGCCTCTGTGTCAGCGCCGACGAAGGGCTCGGCCTCGCGCTCGGCCCGTGACAGGAAGGCATCCGGGTCGGGCAGCGCCTCGGCGATGGGTGCCTGGAACAGGCGCTTGCCCGTGAAGCGGGATGCATCGGGCACATGGTCGGCGGCCACGATGACAAGTTCGGCATCGCGCACGTCCGCCTCGGACACCGGCTGTGGCGGCTCGAGCTCGCCGTGCATTTCCACCGTAACCTGCCAACCGCGACGTCGGGCGGCCTGCTCGAGGCGTCGGGCCGCCAGAAACGTCGTCGCCACGCCACTCGGGCAGGCCGTGATAAGGATCGCTTTCATGAGTCCTCCCTCGCGTTTTCGTCGAGCCGACGCACGCACGTATTTTGTTGGAGTTGGTCTAGATCCGGGGCATGCACATCGCCCACCCCGACATGACGAACCGCCTCGGCGGATAGCGCCGTCGCCAGGCGCAAGATGGCCTCGGCCGTGAGACCTGCGAGCCGACCGTGGAGCATCGCCGCGAGCAACGTATCGCCGGCACACACCGTGCTCGCGACCTCGACGCGCGGCGGCGTGGCCTGCCAGGCCCCCTCGGGGCCGACCCACAGCATGCCCTCCCCGCCCAGCGACACCAGGGCGTGCTCGATGCCTGACGCGTGCAGGCGCGTGGCGGCGGCCAGGCGCGACGCGGCGTCTTCCAGCGGCTCACCCGCCCACTCGGCCAATTCTGTCTCGTTGGGTTTGACGGCACTGGGCACGGCGGCAATTGCGGCGTTCAACGCCGCGCCGCTGGTATCCACCCAGACCGGCACGTCATACTCGCGCAGCCAGCCGATCAAGGCCGCCAGATCACCAGGCGACATGCCTGGCGGCAGACTCCCGGCGATTACCACCGCTTCGGGGTATCTCGCGGCATCCGTCAGCTGCGCTTCGAGCGCGGCATAAAGCGCCGCCAGGTCATCGCGCGCCACCTCGAGACCAGGGCCATTGATATCGGTGACGCGGCCCTCGGCTTCGGCGAGCTTAGCGTTGATACGGGTATCCCCAGGCAAGCGCAGAAAGGCGTCTTCCAACCCCCAGTCGGCAAAAGCGCGCACGAAGGCGCCGTCGTTGTCCGCGCCCAGAAAGCCCGAGACCACCACCTCATGGCCCAACGCCGCCAGCACCCGGGCAACGTTGACCCCCTTGCCCGCCGCTTCGAGATGCGTGGCCTCGGTGCGATTGACCGCCCCCAGCGTGAGCGAAGGCAAACGAATCGCCAGGTCCAGCGCGGGATTGAGGGTCAAGGTCATCACACGCGCCATCAGAGGGCCTCCAGCGCTTCGCGCACGGCATCGCTGGTCGACTGGCGCAGCGCCATATCGGCATGATGACGCGCGGTCTCGAGGGTCAGCTCACGCAGACGCGCCTTGACCATCGGTACCTGCCGCGCCGAGACCGAAAGCTCATCGACACCCAGTCCCACCAGCACGGGCACCGCCTGGGCATCGCTGGCCAGTTCGCCGCACACGCCCACCCATTTGCCCTGGGCGTGCGCGGCCTCGACGGTCATGCGAATCAGCGCCAGCACTGCGGGATGCAGGCCGTCGGCCTGGGCCGAGAGCTGGGCGTGACCGCGGTCGATGGCCAGGGTGTACTGGGTCAGGTCATTGGTACCGATGGAGAAGAAATCGACCTCGGCAGCCAGACTCGGTGCCAGCAGCGCGCACGAGGGAATTTCGATCATCACCCCCAATTGCACGTCGCCGGCCTGCACCTCGGCCTGCACGCGGTCGAAGATCTCACGGGCGGCCCGGAACTCGGCGATGTCCTTGACCATCGGGAACATGATCCGCAACGGCCGGTCACCCGCTGCGGTGAGCAGGGCGCGCAACTGCGTCTCGAGCACCTCGGGGCGAGTCAGTGCCAGACGAATGCCGCGCAGGCCGAGAAACGGGTTGTCCTCCGGCGGCAGCGGCCAGTAAGGCAACGGCTTGTCGCCGCCGACATCCAGCGTGCGGGCGACCAACGGGCGGCCATCGAGGGCGTCGATTGCCTGGCGATATTCGGCGATCTGGGTATCCAGATCCGGCGCTTCGGGGTGCGCCATGAACACGAACTCGGTGCGCAATAGCCCCACACCCTCGGCGCCACGCTCGACGGCATCCGCCGCGTGGGCCGTATTACCCAGGTTAGCGGCGACTTCGACACGGTGACCGTCCTGCGTGCGCGCTTCCTCATGCCGCGCGGCATAGGCCTCGCGCTCGCGCATTTCATGCTCTTTCAGGCGTAACTCGGTCCGCGAGCGGCGCTCGTCCGAAGGTGCCGGGATCACGCGGCCACGCTCACCATCGACGATCACATCAATGTCGTTGGTCAGTGTCAGCACGCGCTCGCCGCCGCCCACCACCGCAGGAATACCCAGCGCCCGAGCGAGAATCGCGCTGTGCGAGGTCGCCCCACCACGTGCGGTGACAAGGCCGCGTACCTTGCTGGTATCCAGTCGTGCGACGTCCGAAGGACCGATATCGTCGGTGATCAGAATGTAAGGCGTCTCCGGCGGCGTGGGCAGTCGCACGCCGCACAGGATCCCCAGCACGCGTCGGCCGACGTCGCGCAGATCGGCGGCGCGCTCGGCGAGCAGACGATCGGCGAGATTTTCCTGAGCACGGGCGGCAGTGTCGATGGCCGACCACCACGCCGCCTCAGCGCTCATGCCAGTATTCAGTGATTCATGCGCCGCTTCACGCAGTTCAGGATCGTCGAGCATTTCCTCGTGCATCGACAGTATCTCGGCGACCTCGCCGCCCTGCGCGGTCCGCACCAAGGCGCGAAGCTGCTCAGCCGCTTCCTGGATCGCTGCGTCGAGGCGCACCAGTTGCGCGACACTGTCGCCGCGGCGGGTTTCGTCGAGAGCGTCGGCACGTTCGGGGTACTCGAATCGCGGCGTGCGCATCACGAAGACCGGCGCGATGGCAAGACCGGGCGACGCCGGCACGGCGGGATGCGCGACGTCGTCTTCCAGCGGCTCAGGCAGCGAAGCTTCTTCTGTGGCGGCAGGTGCTTCGAACGATGTCTCCTGAAGGGGTGTCACGTGCTCGCCGAGACCATCCCTGACGGCCGCGACAAGGGCTTCCAGCGCCTCGCCGGCGCCTTCGCCCTCGGCGGAGAACACCAACGTCTGTCCGCGCCGCGCCCCCAACCCAATGACCTTGGTCAGACTCGCCGCCGAGACCGCCTCGGCACTGCCCTCGAGCAGACGCACCTTGACCGGCATGGACTGGCGTCGGGCAACCTGCACCAGTTGCTTCGCCGGCCGCGCATGCAGCCCGTGGGCGTTGAGCACCGTCGCGCGCGCAGTGTCCGCTTCGGCGGACTCACCGGAAAGCCGCGCCAGCAGCGTCGCAGCGTCGGCATCGGCGAGGCTTTCGCCGTCGCCGGCATCCAGCAGGCTACCCAAACGCTCGAGCAGACCGCGATGCGCATCGCCTTGCGCCGCCAGACAGAACACCGCATTGACCGGACCCTTGGGTCCCGAGAAGGCCTGTTCCGGCGTGGCCACGCCCAACGTCGGCGTGAAGACGCCTTGAGCACTGCTCACCAGCCACAGCCCCTGACCCAGTGCCACTGGCTCCAGCGTGTTGATCTCGGCCACGAAGCTGCTATCCACGCTACCCACCTGACGCAACCGCGCCGCGGCGGCCAGCGCCAGCTCGAAGCGGTCACGCGCAGGGAACCCCAGGCACAACGTATCGGCATCCAGACGCGCCTCGACCGGCGCCTTGGACAATAATGCAATGACCTCTTCACGACTGCCGGCAGCGGCCAGGCGCTCGGCCACGCCCTCCCGATCGAGCACATGCGTCAACTGGCGCAGAATATCGAGGTGCTCATCGCTCTGCGCGGCGATCGTCACCAGCAGGGTGACGCGTTGGCCGTCATGCCATTCGATGCCATGGGGAAATTGCAGTACCCGCACACCGGTACTCTTGACGTGTTCGCGACTCTCCGGGGTGCCGTGAGGAATGGCAATGCCATTGCCCAGGTAGGTGGAAGACTGTGCCTCGCGCGCGTGCAATCCGTCGCGATAGCCGGGGGCCACGCGTCCGGCCTCGACCAAGGACTCGCCTGCCTGGTTCAAAGCATCGCGCCAGTCCTCGGCGCGCCGGTCGAGCAGAACGTCTTCGCTTGTCAATGTCAGCATGGAACTCTCCATAATGCCGCCGGAACGGAGCCATCCGCTCGTCGGGTAAGGACAACGATCACGCCCGTCTTGATCTCGTCACGCCGTTAGCGCGCCAACATCACCGGTCGCTGAATCTGGCCATTCAACTTTTGACATGTTAGTTCAAGTGACGGGCTGAATCGTGTCAGCTATCTTGGAATCAATGCTGAAACGTTCATCGCGATTTATCAAGCCACACGACACTAGACCTTCGCAGGGGCAGGCAAGCAAGACGGCGTGTCAGCCTCTAGAATAGGCGCTTTTGTGTTACCGGTTCGTTCAAGGAATTCACCCATGACTCTCGCAGAAATCGCTCGGCTGGCCGGCGTCTCGCGCACCACCGCCAGTTACGTGATCAACGGTCAGGCCGCCGAGCGGCGGATCCGTCCCGAGACAGTGGCACACGTCATGGCCGTGGTCGCCAAGCACGATTACCGCATCGATGCACAGGCAGCGGCGCTGCGCCGGGGAGCGAGCCACACGCTGGGATTCATCGTCCCGGATCTGGAGAACACCAGTTATGCCCGCCTGGCCAAACGCCTGGAGAATGGCGCGCGCCGCCTGGGCTATCAGCTACTGATCGCCGGCTCGGATGATGACCCGGAGACCGAACGCGAGCTGGCACGCGCCTTGCGCGCCCAGCGCTGCGATGCCCTGATCGTCGCCAGCAGTCTGGCCATGGACGACCCGTTCTATCCCGACCTGATGGCGAGCGGTCTACCGATCATCGCGCTCGACCGCACACTCGATCCGGAGCGCGTGGTCTGCGTCGTCAGCAACAATACCCAGGCCGCGGGCGCCCTGACACGTTCGGTGCTCGACGCCGATGTCGCGCGCATCGCTTGGTTGGATGCGGTGCCGGAACTATCGATCAGCGTGGAACGGCGGGCAGGCTTTCTGGAGACCGTTCGCGAGGCGTCTCTCGACAACCCGATATTGCTCAGCGGTGCGCGCTACGACCGTGCCACCGGCGCGGCGCTCATGCGGCGCCTGATCGACGAGCACGGCATTCCCGATGCGCTGGTCACCGCATCCTATGTGCTGCTCGATGGCGTCTTCGATGTGTTGCTCGAACAAGGGGGACTACCGGAAGAACTGCGTCTGGCTACGTTCGGCGACGACCGCCTGCTGGACTTCTTGCCGGTAGCGGTCAACTCGCTGCCCCAGCACCATGACCGCATCGCCGAGCTGGCACTACACCGCGCCATGCAGGCGGCATCCGGCGATTATCGTCCCGGTATCGACATCATCGAACGCTCGCTGCACGATCGTCGAGCATTCAAACAGACACGCGCACCGATTGGTTGACCCGCAGCGTTGGCCCAGGCTCGCAAAATTGACCATGCTTTCTTCGGAATTGCCCGCCATCCGATGAGGCACGTCATGACAGAGCAAGAGCTACCACTGCAAGACCGTCGAGACGCCGGCCAGCGCCTCGCCCAGCGCTTACGGGGCCATGTTGGCACTTCGGCCCTCGTGCTAGGTCTCCCCCGTGGCGGTGTCCCGGTTGCTGCCGAAATCGCACACGCGCTAGGGGTCGCACTCGATGTGATCGTCGTGCGCAAGCTGGGCGTCCCCGGTCACGAGGAATTCGCCATGGGCGCCATCGCCAGCGATGGCGTACAGGTACTCGACGCTCCCTTCATACGCCGAATGGGGCTCGACGAACGGAGACTCGAATCAGTCATCGATCATGAGCGTCACGAACTCGAACGTCGTGAACACGCGTTTCGCGGCAACCAAGCTTACCCGACGCTCACCGGCCGGCAAGTGGTGCTGGTCGACGACGGCATTGCCACTGGCGCAACCATGCGCGCGGCGATTCGCGCAGTGCGCCGACTCGGCGCCGAGCACTGCATCCTGGCCGTACCGGTCGCCGCGCCCGAGAGTCTCGCGTCACTGCGTCCCGAGGTCGATCACATCGAATGTCTGGCAGCGCCGGAAAACTTTGCCTCGGTGGGCCAGTGGTACCGGCATTTCGACCAGACCAGCGACGCTGAGGTGCGCGCTTGCTTGCGTAGTGCGCATGACGCAGGCGCAGCCGAGGAGTAAACAACCGCCCGCGTCTGCTTGCCAGTGACATCGGCGGCGACCGACCTCCTGGTACGTCGCGCACCGTTTCCGCGAGACGCTTGATGACGGCATGCCAACCGCCCGTTATGCTGGCGTCCATGAAGCAGTCTTCCGCCTCTTTACCTGACGTTCTCGCCGGTCCCATCCTGCGTCGCGCACTCCCCGACCGCCTGGTGATCTGGCTGGTCGGGTCGCGTTCGCTCGATTTGACATTGACCCTGCACCTCGACGACACAAAAACGCCGAGCCAGCGTCTCGTACTGGATAGTTCGCTGTGCCGACGCTTGCCGGTGGGCGAGCGGGCATGGCTGCACCTCATCGACGTGCCACTCTCCACGCCACTGCCTTGCGATCGTTCGATCGGCTACGACCTGCACATAGCCGAGGCAGCCGATGACACATCACGCAACATCGCCGACTGGGCGCCCCATCTGCTGCATGACGGTGCCGACCGTCCCCGCTTCGTGTTGCGCTCGCGCTTCGATGCATTGCTGCACGGCTCGTGTCGCAAGCCGCATCATCCCGCCGGCGACGGCCTGGTCCGTGCCGACGCGCATGTCGAGGCTTTGCGTGATACCCCTACCCGCATGCCGGCAGCGCTGTTGATGACGGGCGACCAGATCTACGCCGACGATGTCGCGGGACCGATGCTGAGCGCCATCCACGCGCTCATTGAACGCCTGGGGCTGTTCGGCGAGTGCGTACAGGGCGCGGTCGTCGATGACGCCGATGGCCTCTACGCTCACGCCGACACCTATTATCGCCGCGACCGCTTGCTGCCTGATTTCAAGGCCAACGATAAGCTCCGCGAGCGCTTCTTCGGCGGTGTCCGTAAACCCGTCTTCACCACCAGCAACGCGTACAATCACCTGATCACGCTGGCCGAGGTCATGGCCATGTACCTACTGGCGTGGTCGCCAACGCCCTGGTCACTGATCGAGATCGCGCGTCCGGCGCTCGACGAACCCCTGACCGAGACCTTCGACACCGAGGCCTCGATCATCGCGGCCTTCCGCGAGGGACTGCCGCGCGCCGCACGCGTGATGGCACATCTACCGACATTGATGATCTTCGACGATCATGACGTCACCGACGACTGGAACCTGTCAGCCGCCTGGGAAGAAACCGCCTACGGTCATCCGTTTTCGCGACGCATCATCGGCAACGCCTTGTTGGGGTATCTGCTGTGCCAGGGATGGGGCAACGACCCCGATGCCTTCCGTTCGTTATGGCCCAGGCTGGGAGCACTGTTCGAACACCGCGACATCCAGGGACGCCTCGACTGCCAGACCCAGGACGCCCTCATCGAACAGTTGTACGCTTTCGACCGCTGGCATTATCAACTGCCCTCCACGCCACGCCTGGTGGTGCTCGACACTCGTACACACCGCTGGCGCAGCGAGCACCACCGCCATCATCCTTCGGGGTTGATGGACTGGGAAGCCTTGAGTGAACTCCAGCAGACACTGCTCGGACAGCATTCGGTGATCGTGGTCTCGCCGGCGCCGATGTTCGGGGTGAAATTGATCGAGGGGATACAGCGCCTATTCACGCTGATGGGCAAACCACTGCTGGTGGATGCAGAAAACTGGATGGCTCATCGCGGCGCGGCTAGCGTCATGCTCAATATCTTTCGTCATACCCGCACGCCCGGCAATTACGTGATTCTCTCCGGCGACGTGCACTATTCCTTTGTCTACGATATCGAGATTCGCCACCGCCGACACGGCCCACGCCTGTGGCAGATTACCAGCAGCGGGCTCAAGAACGAGTTCCCGGTGCGTCTGCTGGATGTCTTCGACCGTCTCAACCGCTGGCTGTATGCGCCGGCGTCGCCGCTTAACTGGTTCACCAAGCGCCGCCCCATGCACATTCGCCCGCGCTACCCGCAAGGAGCCAGCCACGGCGAGCGACTGTGGAATCAAGCCGGCATCGGACTGGTCACTTTGGATGCACAGGGCCGCCCCGCCAGCATCGCGCAACTGGGCGCCGACGGCAGCACCACATACTTCCTTCCGGACGATTGAATGCCCGGCGGCTGATGCCAAACGGCATCAACCAGAATGGCCCGGCTTACGACAAGGCGCGCGGTGCGGGGGAATCGCCGACGCCGGCAGACGGCGCATGCGCGGCATGCAAGCGTGCGATCAGTTGATCCTCGAGCGCGAAGCGCTGGGTCAGGGCCTTGCTCAGACGCTCGAGCCAAGCCGGCAGACGCGTCACGTAATGCTGACAACGCGTCGGTGTCGAGTAGTCGTTGTCGAACTCCAGCACCAACTGCGTGGACATCTCCAGGCGTTCCAGCAGCCGGTCGGCCAGGGCCAGAGCGTCTCGGTCATCGAACGCCACCGCTTCGTCGCGCAACTGCGGATAGACTTCGAAATGACCACCGCTGATGTAGTCCATCAGGGCTTCGCTAAAGGCGTCGATGCGCGCCTTGGAAACCGATTCCAGTTCCGCGTCGCAGGCCTCGCGCAGCTCCATCAGCGTCACCAGCATGTCGTAGCGCTGTTGCAGCCAGCGATCGATGAGCGTGTGCATCCCGCCCCAGCGCTCGAGAGCCGTCTTGGTATCTTCCAACATGATGAACCTCTCCTGTCATGGCCGCGCGGGCCACTCCCTGACATTGAGGAAGGCGGCTCCCCTGCCACCTTCCCGCCCCTCAACGGCGGCGAATCACGATACCGGCCAGCATGCCCAATGGAATCAGCAACAGCACGGCGAACCCTACCAACGTCCACTGGGGTATCGACATGCCCAACAGCAGGCCGTGTATCTCGGCGCATTCTCCCGAACCGGACAGCACTCGCGAGATTACGCTCCACAATGGCAGCACTTCCATCATGTAGTCCAGTCCTGGACCGCAACTGGGCGCGCTTTCCGGTGGCAGCGACTGCAACCATACGTGACGTGCGGCAACCGCCACGCCCAGTGCCGCAGCCAAGGCGCCCAAGCCGGCATAAACGCCGCGCCCGATGCGCCCCCCCGGATTGTGCAACGCACCCACGGCGAAGACGAGCGCCGCGAGCAAGACCGCAATGCGCTGCCCGATACATAGTGGACAAGGCGTCAGCCCATAGACATATTGCAAGATCAGGGCCACGCCCATCATCAGCACGCACGTCGCCAGACCCAGCAAGCAGCCTCGACGCACGTTCATCGCGGCCAATCGGGTAATCATCGTCACGTCTCCTCAGGCAATACGACTCGTATCGTGTTGGGTCTTTGCTTGCTCATGAAAAGGCCTGTGCCACCGGTGCGACACAGGCCTTGGACAACGCTTCGACTCACGCGACGCTGAGAGGTTTACCCGCGCGCTCGAAATAATGCGCCAGGAAGGTCGCAAAATCCTCGTGGTCGGCGCGTTCGATGTCCCCTTGCTGCTGGTGCGAAGTCTCGACCAGCTGCTCGAACAGCGCCTCGCGCGCGCGATCCATGGGCGCCTCGCGCAGCTCAGTGGCCTGCTGCTCGGCCAAGGCCCGCGCCTGGTCAAGATATTCGATGCCCTCGTTGACCAGTTGGGCATAGAGTTGGCCGGACGGCGTCAATTCGGGGTCATCAAGGCGCGGCGCGAGCGCCGCGAGGGCATCGCGATGCGGCGCGCCCTCCTCGTTGATGTCGAGCAGCTCAGCGACGCCTTCGAGCTCGGCGAAAATGTCGTGTCCCCAGTCGCGTAAATAACGCTGACGGTCGCCGTCACTCAGCTTGAGCTCGGGATCACGGCCGTGCTCCACCACCAGGCGGCGATTGTCGTCAAGGCGGTCGCACTCCTCGTCGGGAATCCACGGACTCTCGGAGAGAAGACACCACAGCAAGAAGGTATCCAAAAAGCGCATCTGGGTTTCGTCGATTCCCAGTGGCGTGAACGGATCGAGATCCAGACAGCGTACCTCGATGTACTCGACCCCACGCGCCTCCAGCGCCTGGGTCGGCGTCTCATCGTGACGCGCCACACGCTTGGGACGGATATCGCTGTAATACTCGTTCTCGATCTGCAGGATATTGGCATTGAGTTGACGCCAATCGCCCGCGACATTGACACCGAAACGCTGATAGTCCGGCCACGGCGTGCTGATCGCATGGCGTAGCGTGCCCACGTAGTTGGACAACGAGTTGAAGCAGATCTTGAGCTGCTCCTGCACCTTGTTCTGATACCCCAGATCGGACATGCGCAGGCTTGTGGCGTAACGTCCCGCCAATGTGTGCTCACCCAGTGCTTCGAGATGCTCTGGCGCCGGGCCGGTCAGGAAGCTGCGATCCACCGCCGGCGATGCTCCGAATAAGTACAAGAGCAGCCAGCTGTGGCGTCGGAAATTGCGGATCAGGTCGAAATAGCGACTAGAGCGATAGCCCTCCAGGGTCTCACCATCGCGGCCTTCGAGCTCACGCAGCATCGGCCACAGGTTCTCAGGCAGCGAGACGTTGTAATGGACCCCGGCAATGGACTGCATGATACGCCCATAACGCACATCGAGCCCCTTGCGGTAGACATGCTTCATGGTGCCGATATTGGAGGTGCCATAATCGGCGATGGTCACGCTGTCGTTGCCATCCAGGCGGCTTGGCATACTCGCCGGCCAGATCAACTCGTCGCCGAGCTGCCGATAGCTGTAGCGCAACAAATCCCCGAGAAATGCCAGAGCATCGTCGGGGCGACAGTAGACCGGCGTGATGTACTCGAGCAATGCTTCCGAGTAATCGGTGGTGATATAGGGATGCGCGAGCTTGGAGCCCAGGGCATGGGGATGAGGCGTTTGGGCGATACGCCCGGCGCCATCGACGCGCAAGCCTTCTTTCTCGATGCCGCGGCGCAAGCGGCCGAATCGCCCTTGGCGAGCCAGTCCCTGCATGCGCTGAATGGCGGTGGCGAGTGTTTCGGACAAGATAAATTCCCTCACGTCTGGGAAAAGCGCAGCTTTTCCCCTGGTGTCACCGGTGGATCGTGTCTTGCCGGCATCGCCGGACGATCGCATGTGTGCGGCTAACGGAAACATCGCCGGGAACGCCCCGGCGAACCATTGGCCCCCTGAGCGCGCCGCATGAAAAAACCATTATGGAGGCGCCCGCCCACCTTTCAAGGCAAATCGCGCTCAAGTGGGGTTTCACGATTGGCGACGTGCCTTCGCCAACGCCTCGCCGAGCGCACCGAGGCCTCCGCTCGCCGGTTGCGGCTCACGCTTGCCGCCCCCGCCACGCTGCCCACGCGAGCGACGCGGTTCGTCGCCGCGCGAGGCATCATCCGGCACATCGCCCATGCGCATGGACAACCCGATTCGAGCGCGCTCTAGATCCACCTGCATGACCTTCACCTTGACGATATCGCCGGCTTTGACCACTTGGCGCGGGTCTTCGACGAACTTCTCGGAGAGCGCGGAGATATGCACCAGGCCGTCCTGATGAACGCCAATGTCGACGAAGGCGCCGAAGTGGGTGACATTGGTCACGCTGCCCTCGAGGATCATCCCTGGCTCGAGATCCTTGAGGGTTTCCACACCTTCGCGGAACTCGGCGGCCTTGAACTCAGGGCGCGGGTCGCGGCCGGGCTTGTCGAGTTCCTTGAGAATATCGCTGATGGTAGGCACGCCGAAGGTATCATCAACGTAATCGGCCGGATTGAGCGACTTGAGGAAGCCACTATCGCCGACCACGTCGGCCAGATCACGCTCATGACGCTGGGCGATGCGGTTGACCACCGTGTAGGCCTCGGGGTGCACGGCGCTGGCGTCGAGCGGATTGTCGCCGTCCGCGATACGCAAGAAACCCGCGCACTGCTCGAAGGTCTTGGGTCCCAGCCGGCTGACATCCAGCAATTCGCGACGCGACGTAAAGCGCCCCTTGGCGTCGCGCTGGGCCACGATATTCTCGGCCAGCGTCGGGTTGAGGCCGGAAACACGTGACAACAAGGCACTCGACGCGGTGTTGAGCTCGACCCCCACGGCGTTGACGCAGTCCTCGATGACGGCTTCCAGGCTGCGCGAGAGCTGCACCTGGGAGACATCGTGCTGATACTGGCCGACGCCGATGGACTTGGGCTCGATCTTGACCAGTTCGGCGAGCGGGTCCTGCAGACGCCGGGCGATGGATATCGCCCCGCGCACGGTGACGTCGAGCTGCGGGAATTCCCGCGAGGCAAGCTCGGAGGCCGAGTACACCGAGGCGCCAGCCTCGCTGACCATGACCTTGGCAAGCGGCCGCGATGCCTGCTTGACCAGTTCCCCGGCAAGTTTGTCAGTCTCGCGGCTGGCGGTGCCATTGCCTACCGCGACCAAGGCCACGTCATGCTTGTCGACCAATCCCGCCAGCGTGGACAGGGACTGATCCCAGCGTTTCTGCGGCGCATGCGGATAGATAACGGTATCTTCCAGATACTTGCCAGTGGCGTCGACGACCACCACCTTGCAGCCAGTGCGCAGCCCCGGGTCGATGGCCAGGGTAGCCTTCGCGCCGGCCGGCGCCGCCAGCAGCAGGTCCTTGAGGTTGGCGGCGAACACCTCGATGGCTTCGCGCTCGGCGCGTTCGCGCAGGCGGCTCATCAACTCGGTCTCGAGGTGGGTGTAGAGCTTGACCCGCCAAGTCCAGCGCACCACTTCCTTGAGCCAGCGCGAGGCCGGCCGCGTGGCGGTGAGCGCCACACCGACATGCTTGGCGATGGCGACCTCAGCGGGATGAATCTCGGCGTCCTCCTCGCCCGGCAGGCGAATCGCCAACGACAGCACGCCCTCGTTGCGCCCTCGGAACATAGCCAACGCCCGATGCGAAGGCGCCTTGGCAAACGGCTCGTCGTGCTCGAAGTAATCGGAGAACTTCGCGCCTTCCTGTTCCTTGCCGCTCATGACGCGCGAGACCAGTTGCCCCTCGCTCCACATCCGTTCGCGGAGTTGCCCAACCAGCTCGGGGTCTTCGCTGAACTGTTCCATGAGGATCTGCTTGGCGCCATCCAATGCGGCCTTGGCGTCCTCGATGGCGGGGGTATCGCCTTCGGCGGCGCGAACATAGTTTGCCGCCTGGGTCTCGGGCTCGAGGTCGGGATCAGCCAACAGCGCCTCGGCCAACGGCTCGAGCCCCGCTTCCCGGGCGATCTGTGCCTTTGTGCGGCGCTTCTTCTTATAGGGGAGGTACAGATCCTCGAGGCGCTGCTTGGTATCGGCGGCCCGGATCGACGCCGCTAGAGAGTCGGTCAATTTGCCCTGTTCGTCGATGCTCGCGAGTACCGCGCCACGGCGCTCCTCCAGCTCACGCAAATAGCGCAGACGCTCTTCCAGCGTGCGTAGCTGAATGTCATCCAGCCCGCCGGTGGCTTCCTTGCGGTAACGAGAAATGAAGGGCACGGTGGCGCCGTCGTCGAGCAGCGCCACAGCGGCACTGATCTGCTGGGTACGAACGGCGAGTTCGTCGGCGAGCCGAGAAACGATCTTGAGATTGGCGTCCATGGAATCCTTGACGTTGCAGCGACAAAACTTCGCGCCAAGGTATCACATGCCCGGCGGCATCGGGAGACGCAAGACGCGGCTAGGCCGGCACGAAGCGCAGCGCCAGGCCATTGTTGCACCAGCGCAGACCGGTCGGCTCGGGACCGTCCTCGAAAACATGGCCCTGGTGGCCGCCGCAACGCGCGCAGTGGTACTCGGTGCGCGGAATCAACATCACCAGGTCCAGCTCGGTCAGCAGGTGGCCTTCGATGTGATCGAAGAAGCTCGGCCAGCCGGTGCCGGAATCGAACTTGGTACGTGACGAGAACAGCGGCAAGTCGCAACCGGCGCAGCGGTATTCCCCTGCCCGCGTCTCGTGATTGAGCGGACTGCTGCCGGCCGGCTCGGTCTCGGCCTCGCGCAGGATACGATAACGCGCCTCACTGAGGCGCTCGCGCCACTGCGCCTCGCTCAACTCGAGCGGCTGGATATCCGCACTGCGTTCCAGCGACAACTTGGGACGCGCCAACACGACGCTCGGCACCGCACCCAGCAGGCCCGCGACGCCCAACCACCCCAGAAAACGACGGCGATGCATGACGTACCCTCCTTGCAATGCATAACGGGGAGAGCCGGTCACCGGCTCTCCCCGTTAGAGACACATTTCGCAGATTCGTTCGTCCCGTCAATCGCGCGTTGGGCCGGCGGCGATGATCTCCTCATCGACACCGTCGAACTTGGCGAAGTTGGCGATGAATTTATCCGTCAATGCCTTCATGTGGCGCTCGTAGTCGGCGCTGTCCGGCCACGCCTGGCGTGGGTCGAGCAGCGTCGCATCGACGCCGTCCACAGCCACGGGCACATCCAGGTTCAACCCCTCGATGTGACGCGTCTCGACATCCTTGAGATCACCGTTCTGGATCGCCGCGATGATCGCCCGCGTGGTGGGAATGCTGAAACGCGAGCCACCCTCGCCGTAAGCGCCACCGGTCCAACCGGTATTGACCAAGTACACGCGCGATTCGAAGGCCTCGACGCGCTTGATCAACAGGTCGGCGTATTCACGCGCCGGACGCGGGAAGAATGGCGCGCCAAAGCAGGTCGAGAAAGTCGCCTCCAACCCTGCGGAGGCCCCCATTTCGGTGGAGCCGACCTTGGCGGTGTAGCCGGAAAGGAAGTGATAGGCGGCCGCCTCCTTGGACAACAATGACACCGGCGGTAGCACACCGCTCATGTCGCAGGTCAGGAAGATGATCGCACTGGGCTCGCCGGCCAAATTCTCGGGTACGCGCTTGTCGATGTGCTCGAGCGGATAGGCCGCGCGGGAATTCTGGGTCAGGCTGTCATCGCGGTAATCGGGATGGCGGCACTCGTCGAGAACCACGTTTTCGAGCACCGTGCCGAAACGAATCGCCTTCCAGATAAGCGGCTCGCTCTTCTCTGAAAGGTCGATGCACTTGGCGTAGCATCCACCCTCCAGGTTGAACACGGTGCCCTCACCCCAGCCATGCTCGTCATCGCCGATAAGATAGCGTTCGGGGTCGGCGGAGAGCGTGGTCTTGCCGGTGCCCGAGAGACCAAAGAACAGCGTGGTCTCGCCATCCTCGCCGACATTGGCGCTGCAATGCATGGGCAACACGTCCTTTTCGGGCAGCAAGAAGTTCTGCACCGAGAACATGGCCTTCTTCATCTCGCCGGCGTAGCGCATGCCGGCGATCAGCACACGGCGCCGGGCGAAATTGAGAATCACCGCGCCATCGGAATGCGTACCGTCACGCTCGGGAACACACTCGAAGTACGGCGCGTTAAGGATGGTCCACTCGCTCTTGCCCTTGGGGTTGTAGCCCTCGGGACGCACAAACAAGGTCCGCCCGAAGAGGTTGTGCCAGGCGGTTTCGGTAGTCACCCGAATCGGCAGATAATGCTCGGGATCGGCGCCGACATGCAGCTCGGAAACGAAGTTGTCGCCCTCGGCCAGGTAATCCTCGACACGCTCCCACAAGGCGTCGAACTTTTCGGCGTCGAATGGCTGATTGACGCTGCCCCATTCGATTAGATCCGCCGTGGAAGGCTCCTTGACGATGAAACGATCTTTCGGGGAACGGCCGGTCCGTCGCCCGGTGTTCGCCACGAACGCGCCGTTATCGGCAAGATGTCCTTCACCACGCGCGATGGCATGTTCGATCAGGGCGGCACTGCTCAGATTGCTATGCGTCTGCACAGGGCGTGCGTCATGGGCTGCCGGGGAGGCGGCTTGGGTCGTGGTCATTATCGTGTCCTGGGCCCGGAGGGCGATTCTCTCTCGTTACCGATGCTTACTCGCCAGGGCCACCCGGGCAATGGATTGCCTCTTGTGCGGCCAAGGTGAGACTGAGGGGCAAACATTATGGCAAAAAGGGGCTGCGCGGAAAACGTCGCTGGTGCGGTAATGGCACAGCTCACCCTTTGCATGACGCGCGTCAGGTCAATGCAGGGTCGCAGCCCCCGCCCCCGGGGACTCGATGAGGGCCTCGATGTCGGCAGCGCTGAAACGATAATGGCTATGGCAGAAATGGCATTGCGTTTCCACTTCGCCCTGCTCGTGCACGATGTTGCGTAGCTCCTCAGCGCCCAGACCATGCAGGGCGTTGGCAATGCGCTCGCGGGTACAGGTGCAGCCGAAGCGTAGCGTCTTGGGATCGAAGACACGAATCTGTTCTTCGTGAAAGAGCCGGTAAAGCAGTTCGTGTTGCTCGAGATCGAGCAATTCCGTATCGCTCAATGTGGTGGCCAGGTGCACGGTGCGCTCCCAAGCATCAGGATCGCTACTAGCCTCGTCGTCGGGCAGTTGCTGTAGAAGCATCCCCGCCGCACGACGGCCATCGGCCGCCAGCCACAAGCGGGTGGCCAACTGTTCGGAACGTGCGAAGTAATCCTCCAGGCAAGCAGCCAGACTATCGGCCTCGACGGCGACGATGCCCTGGTAGCGCTGTCCGTCGCGGGGATCGAGCGTGATCACTATCTGCGCCTCGCCGACCAGCGATGTGAGCGAGGCGTTTTCCTCGGGAAGCGCCGCGTCGTCTCCGAGACGCGCGATGGCACGCAAATCGCCCCCGGGGTTGGACTCCGCCATCAGCAGACGCACAGGGCCCTGGCCACGCACCTCGAGGCTCACGGTACCATCGAGCTTGACCGTCTCGGTGAGCAGAGCCACGGCACTCAGGAGTTCGCCGAGTTGACGGCTCACGGCCTCGGGATAGGCATGCTTGTCGAGTACCTCGGCGTAGGCCTGCTGCAGGCCGACGATTTCGCCGCGCACGTTGGTGTCATCGAAAAGAAAACGTTGGATCTGGTCGGTCATGATGGTTCGTCGTCAGGTTGGGAAACCGAAGGAGATGCCAGTCCGGCCTTCAATCGTCGAAGCCGTGGCGTTGGAAATCCTGAATCGCGCGGCGTTGCTTCTTGTCGGGGCGGCCACGTGGCCCTTGCATGCTTTGATTGGCCAGGCGGCGATTCTGAGCTTCGCGCTCGCGGCGCTCCTGGCTGGCCGACGTTTCGCGGTAGAGCTCGCGAGCCTCGGCGGCGCCGCGGCGTTGACCGGAGAGCCCCGTCACTTCGACTTCGAGGGTGTCCCAGCCTTGCGGCACCTTGAGCAAGGCGCCGAGTTCGACCACCTTGCTAGTCTTCACACGCCCGCCATTGTAGTGGACCTTGCCACCTTCAATGGCTTTCTTGGCCAGGCCACGCGTTTTGAAGAAGCGTGCCGCCCATAGCCACTTGTCGATACGGATCGTGTCGCTCATATTTCTCCCTGCATCGCCGCCCCAATACGCGAGAACGCCCCACGAACGAGACGTGTAACGTGGGCGCCGGAGGGCGACTTTTCAAGGCGGGATGAGAAGTGGTCAGCGGCGCGATACACTCGGCATATCCTGTGGCAAGAGCGTAGCGAAACGCTCGAGGGCAATGAAGTCTTCCAGCTCGCGTTCGGGACGCTGACTATCGGGCTGCTTGATACCCAGCAGATAGCGAATGCCGTATTCACGCGCGCTTTCCAGCACTGAAGGATTGTCATCGATGAACAAGGTACGCGCGGGCTCGAAGGGTTCGATGTCCTGCAACGCGAACCAGAACTCCGGCGCCTCCTTGGCGATGCCCACGTCCGCCGATGAGACGATGACATCGAGATACTCTTCAAGCCCGGTCAGCGGGAGCTTGAGCGCCAGGCTTTCACGATCGGCATTGGTCGCCAGCACGACACGTGGATGCGCCTTCTTGAGCCACTTGAGGAAATCCAGCGCATCGCCGCGCAAACCAATCAGATGCTGCACCTCGCGCTTGAGCGCGACCACATCGACGCCAAGCTCACGGCTCCAGTAGGCCAGGCTGTACCAGTTGAGTGTGCCCTGCTCACCAATGATGCGCGAACGCAGCGTATCGGCATGATGGGCATCCAGCTTGTGCAGTTCCACGTAGCGCTGCGGCAAATGTTCCAGCCAGAAATGGCTGTCGAAGTGCAAGTCCAGCAATGTGCCATCCATGTCGAGCAGCACAGTGTCGATGGCGTTCCAGTCAACCATGATGGGCTCCCGCCAGGGTGGATATCGAACCAAGGGCTCTCTTATTGTACGCTGCATGACAGCCACCCGCACGGAGACACCATGGCCTTTTCTTCCCACCACACTGGCGGCACGCCGCCCAACGATACCGGCGCGGGGCATTCCAAGCCTCGCCTCATGAAGCGTCGCGAAATCGCCCGCAGCCGCCTGTTCACCATCGAGGAGCTAGAGCTACGCTTCGCCAACGGCGCCGAGCGTACCTTCGAACGCCTCACGGGCAGCGGCAATGGCCATGGCGGTGGCGCCGTGATGATTGTCGCCATGCCGGATCCCGAGCATGTATTGCTGATTCATGAATATGCCGCGGGCTTCGACGACTATGCCCTGACCTTGCCCAAGGGGCTCGTCGATCCCGGCGAGGATATCGTCAGTGCCGCCAATCGCGAGTTGATGGAAGAATGCGGCATGGGTGCGCAACGCATCGAGCCACTGGTGGAGCTCTCCCTGGCGCCGAACTACATGAGCCACCGTATCCATGTCATGCTCGCCACCGACCTGTACGAGAAGCGCTTGCCCGGCGATGAACCGGAACCCCTGATCGTCGAACGTCACCCGCTCGAGGATATCGCCTCCCTGTTGGCGCGAGAGGATTTCCACGAAGGACGCGCCATCGCCGCCCTGTTCATCGCGCGCGACCGCTTGCGTAGCGAAAACGTCGACAACGCTTGGTGGTAAGCTGCTCGGATCACGCTAGCCGTTCGAATCTCTCGTTCTGCGCACTGCGGCGACCCGCCTCGAGCACTCGCATCACTGCCAAGGCGTCCTCTGGCGGTACGGGGTTCGCCCCCCGGCCCCCTATCGCATCGCGGATACCCGCGTAATAAGCCGGATAATTGCCTGCCCGCGTAGGCACTTCCCGCAACTCAGGGCGCGCACCGGCATCGTGCACATCGGCCACGGTATGCAGCCCATGCTGATGATCCTCGCCCCACTCAGGCGTGGGTAGACGTTCGCCGCGCTTGAGCATGTCTTCCTGCGGGTCGAGCCCATGCTTGACGTAGCTACCATGCGTGCCATGCACGGAGAAACGTGGCGCGGGCGCCGCCATCAAACTACCGGCGTGCAGAATGACGCGCTGCTGGCCATAACGAAGTACGGCATGGAAGTAATCGTCGACCTGCGCGCCATCGCGCTGGCAGGCCTGATCGAGAGACATCTCTTCGGGCATCCCGAACAGTACCAGCGCCTGGTCGATCAGATGCGGCCCCAGGTCGTACCAGATACCGCCCCCCGGTGCGCCGGATTCGCGCCAGCGCGTCTTGACCTCGGGACGGTAACGGTCGAAGTGTGATTCGAAATGCGCGATACGCCCCAGGTCACCGCGTTCGAGCAACTCCCGGACAGTCAGGAAATCCGCATCCCAGCGCCGATTGTGGAAAACGGAAAGCAGCTTGCCCGCCCGTGAGGCTTGCTGGGTCAGCGACTCGGCTTCGTCAAGGGTGACCGTGAAAGGCTTGTCGATCACCACATGCTTGCCGGCAGCCAAGGCCGCGCTCGCTAGATCGTAGTGTGTATCGTTGGGGGTGGGGATCACTACCAGATCGAGGTCATCGCGCGCGAATAGCGCAGACGCACTGGCCTCGACATCGACTTGCGGCCAATCGGCCGTCACCTTGGTGGCATCGCTGCTGGAAATCGCCTTCAAGATCATGCCTTCATCCGCCATCAACAACGGTGCATGAAACGTCTTGCTGGCAAAACCATAACCTACCAGCCCCACTTTGATCTCATCGGTCATACGTAAATCCCTTCTACTCCTACGTTGGCCGCCTCGCGACACCACTCCATTAGCTTGATGATGGCCGCCAGCACATATCATGACAAAGCATCACCAAAAAACGCAGTGTCTTACGCCACACGCGCCATACTGAATAATGGCCTCATGCATCATGCCACGACATCTGGAGAGACATTATGTGCTGCTCGGAAGAGAGTCTCGAAATGCTACTGGATACATTATGGTACGACATCGAGCAGTGGCTAATAATGGACGATGCTGCCCATGCCTGGCAACTCGCCGCTTGACTGTGCCACGACCGCTACCGCAAGGCCCGCGCCGACATCCGACGCGGGCCTTGTGCGATGACGCCGGGTGCCCCCAGGAACGTGTTACGTGAAGCCGACGATGTCTGTCCTACACTAAGTAGCAGACTTCACTATCACGGGAGCTCATCATGCGGCACACCCCCCGTAACGTTACCCAGAAGCTGATCGCCTCGCACCTCGTCAGCGGCGACATGACACCGGGCGAGGCCATCGGCCTGACGATCGATCAGACTCTCACCCAGGACGCCACCGGCACCATGGTGATGCTGGAGCTGGAAGCCATGGCGCTCGACCGCGTCAAGACGGAGGTCTCTGCCCAGTACGTCGACCACAATCTGATCCAGGAAGACAACAAGAACCCCGACGACCACCGCTTTCTGCAGACCTCGGCGGAACGTTTGGGCGTGTGGTTTTCACGTCCGGGCAACGGCGTCAGCCATCCCACGCATCAGCAACGCTTCGGCAAGCCCGGCAAAACCTTGCTGGGCTCCGACAGCCACACGCCAGCCGCCGGTTCTCTGGGCATGCTGGCAATCGGCGCTGGCGGCATCGATGTCGCCATGGCGATGGCCGGCGAACCCTTCCATACACGCATGCCGGAAGTCTGGGGCGTACGCCTCGAGGGTCGCCTGCCCGACTGGGTCAGCGCCAAGGACGTGATACTCGAAATGCTGCGCCGTCATGGCGTCAGTGGCGGCGTGGGACGCATCATCGAATACTACGGCCCTGGCCTCGAGCATCTCTCCGCGATGGACCGCCATGTCATCGCCAATATGGGCGCGGAACTCGGAGCCACCACCAGCGTGTTCCCCTCCGATGCGTCGGTGAAGACGTTCCTCACCGCCGAGGGGCGCAGCGAGGATTGGCACGAACTACTGCCGGACGATGGCTGTAGCTATGACCGCTACGAGACGATCGATCTTTCACAACTCGAGCCCTTGATTGCCACCCCGTCGAGTCCCGGCAATGTCGTGCCCGTGCGGGAAGTGGCTGGCGAACCGTTGTCGCAGGCGTATGTCGGCTCCTCGGCCAATCCCGGCTATCGCGATTTCGCCATCGTCGCCGCGATGCTCAAGGATCAGATCATCGACGCCAACGTTTCGCTGGAGATCAACCCCACCTCGCGCTCGATACTCGAGACGCTGACTCGCGACGGCCATCTGTTGAGCTTGCTCGGCGCCGGCGCCCGCCTGCATCAGGCCGGCTGCAATGGCTGCATCGGCATGGGTCAGGCGCCGGCCAACGATACCAACAGCCTGCGCACGGTACCGCGCAACTTCCCCGGCCGCTCGGGCACGCGCGAAGACCGCGTCTTTCTGTGCAGCCCGGAAACCGCAGCGGCCTCAGCGCTAAAGGGTGTGATCACCGACCCTAGAACCCTGGGCATGGCCTATCCTCAGATACAGGAGCCCAACGACCCGATCATCAACACCCGCACCCTGATCGCCCCTATGGAGGCATCCAAAGCACGCAAAGTGCATCTGATCAAGGGCCCGAACATCGAGTCGCTACCGGATTTCGAGCCGCTCAAGACACCACTGGACCTGCCGGTTCTGGTCAAGGCCGGCGACGATGTCTCCACCGACGAGATCATGCCGGCCGGCGGCGAGGTGCTGCCCTATCGCTCCAACATTCCCAAGATCGCCGAGTTTTCCTTCCGCGGCGTCGTCGACGGCTATGCCGACCGTGCCCGCGAGACCGGTGATCATATCGTCATCGGTGGCGAGAATTACGGCCAAGGGTCGAGCAGGGAGCATGCCGCCATCGCCCCACGCTACCTGGGAATGCGTATCGTGATCGCCAAGAGCTTTGCCCGTATCCACCACCAGAACCTGGTCAATTTCGGCGTGCTACCGCTGACCTTTTCCGACGGTGGCGATTACGACGCACTCGACATCGATACTCGCATCGGCTTCGACAAGCTACGAGAAGCGCTGGAAGCCGGCGGCCCCGTGACGGCGCAGGCCGATGGTCGAACGCTGACGCTCGAACATGCCTTGACTCCGCGCCAGGTCGAGATCCTGTTCAGTGGCGGCCTGATCGCCTGGATGCGCGATCAGAAGACAGCCTGACAAACCCACCATCGAACAGCGGCCCCGCAGGGGCCGCTCCAGTGATGCCTGGCAAACGCTGTCTCAGTCGTCCAGCGCTTCGGGCAGGTCGGTAACCGCTCCTTTCGACGCCGAACTGACCGTTTTGGCGTACTTGGCCAGCGTACCACGCGTGTAACGCGGTGCCGGACGCTTCCAGGCCGCGCGACGCCGCTTCATCTCATCGTCGCTGATATGTAGTGTCATGACGTCGTTCTCGGCATCGATGGTGATCTCGTCATGATCTTCGATCAGTCCGATGGGACCGCCGACGAAAGCCTCTGGCGTGACATGGCCGACCACGAAACCGTGGCTACCACCGGAGAAGCGACCGTCGGTGATCAGTGCCACCTTGTCGCCCAAGCCACGCCCCATGATCGCCGAAGTCGGCGTCAGCATCTCGCGCATGCCGGGACCACCCTTGGGGCCTTCATAGCGAATGACGACCACGTCGCCAGCGACCACGGTCAGATCGTTGATCCGCGCCTGCGCTTCCTCTTCGGAGTTGAAGACCCGCGCACGACCGGTAAAGCGCGTGCCTTCCTTGCCGGTAATCTTGGCCACTGCCCCTTCCGGTGCCAGATTACCGTAGAGAACACGCAGGTGGCTGGAAGTTTTGACTGGCTTGTCCAGCGGCTTGATGATCTCCTGATCGATTGGGTACGGCGTCACATCGGCCAGGTTCTCGGCCAACGTGTTACCTGTGACGGTGATGCAGTCGCCGTGGAGCAGGCCCGCATCGAGCAGAATCTTCATCATCGGCTGGATACCGCCGATCGCCACCAGTTCACTCATCATATAGTGGCCGCTGGGACGGACGTCTGCCAACACTGGCACGCGCTTGCCGATCTCGGTGAAATCATCGAGCGTCAAGTCCACGCCGACGGTGTTGGCAATCGCCAGCAAGTGCAGTACGGCGTTGGTGGAGCCACCGAGAGCAATGACAACGGTGATGGCGTTCTCGAACGCCTGGCGGGTCATGATGTCGGACGGCTTGAGGTCCAGCTCGAGCAGCTTGAGCACGGCTTCGCCGGCGGCGCGGCAGTCGTCGTTCTTGGTCTGCGAGACGGCTTCCTGCGCCGAGGAGTTGGGCAGGCTCATGCCCATTGCCTCGATCGCCGACGCCATGGTGTTGGCGGTATACATGCCGCCGCAGGAACCCGGCCCCGGAATTGCCGTCTCCTCGATTTGCTTGACGTCGATCAGCGACATGTTGCCTTGAGAATAGGCGCCCATCGCCTCGAACACCGAGACGATGTCGGTATGACCAGCGCCGGGCTGGATGGTCCCGCCGTAGACGAAGATGCTGGGGCGATCAAGACGCGCCAGCCCGATCATGCAGCCCGGCATGTTCTTGTCGCAGCCGCCGATGGCGACCACACCATCAAAGCCCTCGCAGCCGGAGACGGCCTCGATGGAGTCGGCAATGATCTCGCGCGAGGCCATCGAATACTTCATGCCCTCGGTGCCGTTGGCGATACCGTCGGAGATTGTGATGGTATTGAACACCACGCCCTTGCCTCCGGCGGCGTCGGCCCCCTCACTGGCCGCATCCGCCAACACGTTGATATGGCTATTGCACGGCGTCACGCGGCTCCAGGTCGACGCGATGCCCACCTGCGGCTTCTTGAAATCCTCGTCAGTGAAGCCTACCGCACGCAGCATCGCGCGGCTGGCGGCCTTGCCCGGGCCGTCGACCACGTTGGCGGAATGGCGGCGACGGTGATCGGTATTGGCCGGGAAATCCTGCTGGCTCATCAAGTGCTCCTGTTTCGTCTGGTAGGCCCGAGGGCGAATTATGGGCGACGCATGCCGGCTGTGATGATGCAGCGATAAAGACGAGCGACGTGCGTCCAATGTCACGATCAGATGACGTTGCGCGGGCCTCGTGTTTCTTGGGTAAGGCGGCTCTCGTGAAGCGGCTTTGGTCAAGCGACTCGCCATGCCCCGCGCAGAAAGGGTAAGCCCATTGTAACGACGTTGGGCGCGATCGGACATCCGATCGCGCCCAATAGTGAGCACATGAACGTGGCCCTTAGGGCCAATACGACACGGCTAGCCGAAAACCACCTTGGCCACGTCCCGGTAGCGATTGGCGAAGTGCACGGTCACTCCCTTCTTGAGGTAATCGGGCAGCTCCTCGTAATCGCGACGGTTGGGCTCGGGCAGAATCAGCTCGAAGATATCGCTGCGCCGCGCGGCGATCACCTTCTCGCGAATACCCCCCACCGGAAGGACCTGACCGCTCAGCGTCAGCTCTCCAGTCATCGCCAGGGGCCGATTCAGGGGCTGATCCTTGGCCAGCGACAGCAATGCCGTGGTCATCGTCACGCCGGCCGACGGACCATCCTTGGGCGTAGCGCCTTCGGGCACGTGCATGTGCACATGCGCCTCGTCGAAGAAGGTCGGGTCGGCGCCGAATTCCTTGAGATGCGCCACCGTGTAGCTATAGGCGATATTCGCCGACTCCTGCATCACGTCGCCCAACTGGCCGGTGAGCTTGAGACCGCGCGATTTCGCGTGCACGCGCGCCGCCTCGACCGGCAGCGTTGCCCCACCCATCGAGGTCCATGCCAGTCCGGTGACCACGCCGACGCCCTTGAGCACTTTTTCCTTGCGGAACGTCGGCGCCCCCAAAAAGTCCTCGAGGTTGTTGACCGAGATCTTGACCGTGTCCTGCTCGTTTTCGAGCATCGTCACCGCCGCCTTGCGCACGATGCGATGCAACTGCTTTTCCAACTGTCGCACTCCGGCTTCGCGCGCATAGCCCTCGATGACCTTCCTGAGCGCGGCATCGGTGAGATTGATGCGCTTCTTGGGAATGCGGTCGCGCTCGAGCAGCTTGGGCCACAGATGGTGCTTGGCGATGGCCATTTTTTCCTCGGCGATGTAACCCGACAGACGGATCTGCTCCATGCGGTCGAGTAGCGCCGGCGGCAACGAATCCAGGGTGTTGGCGGTGCATACGAACAGTACCTTGGAAAGGTCCATGCGCACGTCGAGATAATGATCGAGGAAGTCGACGTTCTGCTCGGGATCGAGGACTTCGAGCAACGCCGAGGCCGGATCGCCCTGGAACGACTGGCCCATCTTGTCGACCTCGTCGAGCATGATCACCGGATTTTCGACCTCGACTTCCTTGAGCGCCTGCACCAGTTTGCCCGGCATCGCCCCGATATAGGTGCGCCGGTGGCCCTTGATCTCGGCCTCGTCGCGCATGCCACCCACCGAGAAGCGATAGAACTCGCGGCCCAGGGCTTCGGCGATGGAGCGCCCCACCGAGGTCTTGCCGACGCCTGGCGGGCCGACCAGCAACAGAATGGAGCCGCCGACATCCCCCTTGAAGGTACCTTCGGCGAGGAACTCGACGATCCGCTCTTTGACGTCCGTCAGGCCATCATGGTCACGATCGAGAATCTTGCGCGCCCGAGGCAGGTCGAGCTGGTCCTCGGAGGTGATGCCCCACGGCAGCGACGTCAACCAGTCCAGATAGTTGCGCGTGGTGCCATATTCCGGCGAGCCGGTCTCGAGCACCGAGAGCTTGCCCAGTTCATCCTCGATGCGCTCCATGACGCGCTCGGGCACTTCTAGGTTCTCGAGGCGTTCGCGGAACGTATCGACATCGTTCTCACGGTCGTCCTTGGAGATACCCAACTCACGCTGGATGACCTTGAGCTGTTCGCGCAGGAAGAACTCGCGCTGACGGTCCTGCATCTGCGCGTTGACCTGCTCGCTGATCTCGCTTTGCAGCTGCGCCACCTCGATTTCCTTGCGCAGCAGCGGCAGTACCTTCTGCATGCGCGCCATCACCGGCAACGTCTCGAGCACTTCCTGCAGCTCTGGCCCCTTGGCCGAGGTGATGGCCGCAGCGAAATCGGTCAGCGGACCGGGTTCATGCGGGCTGAAGCGATTGAGGTAATGCTTGAGCTCCTCGCCGTACAACGGGTTGATCGGCAACAGTTCCTTGATGCCGTTGATCAACGCCATGGCATAGGCACGTGCTTCCTCGTCGCTGGACTCGATGGGTTCCTTAGGGTAGGTGACCTCGACCAGGTACGGCGGCGTCTTCGACAACCAGCGAACGATGCGAAAGCGCTGCATCCCCTGAGCAATGAACTGGATCTGTTGCTCTTCGGTCTGCGAGCGATGAACCTTCACCGCCGTGCCGATCTCCGGGAAGTCAGCGGGCCCCAGTTCATCGACGCCGGAATCGCCGACGAACGCCACACCGACACTGTGGTGAGGCGTGTTGCCGACCCGCTCCATGGTTTCTTCCCAGCGCTCGCGATGGATGACTAGCGGCTGCACCTGCGCAGGGAAGAACGGCCGATTGTGAATCGGCAGCAGGTAGAGTCGCTCGGGCAGATAGGCCTGCGTCGGCACCATCGCGCGCCCATGGGAAGACGATTCCTGGTCGTCCTGCGTCGGGGAATGTTCCTCTTCGGCATCTTGTCGTGCCTCTTCGAGTTCGGCGTAAAAATCCCGGGATTGATCCTGGTCGCGTTCGCTCATCATTCACCTTGAAAGTCGTCGGGCAAATCGCCCCATTTGCCAAAGGAATGCGGGCGTCACCGGCGAACTTCAAGCCTGCGCGTGATGATGCTTACCAGCGCAACGCTTGCTCATTGACGCGCCACTGACCGGCATCGACGCGAAATACCAGGCGCGTCGTCTCCGGCGCAAGCCCCAGATACAAGGCCAGAAGCGCCGGCGCATCGACAAGCGTGACGCGACCCTGGAGGCGTTGCTTGAAGTGGCGCCAGAAGGCAGGAGAGGTCACCGGCGTGGCCGCCAACGAGGCCGAATCGTCGCCATCGAGCGTCAATTCCCCAAAAGCGCGGCTATCGACGCCGAAAGCCTGGCTGGTCACTTTCAAGGTTTCCAGGGTTAATCGCGGGGAATCGCGCAGCACGTCCACGATCAGCGGTGTCAGTCGCGCCCACCGCGATGCGACATCGGCGGCTTTCGCGCCACTCACGCTATTTTCGTGCATACGTTTGACCAGAGCACGCAGGGCATCGGCATCGATTCGCTCCAGCCCCAGTGACACGCGCCCCGTGGCCACCGACTGTCCCGCCACGGCAATTTCTTCAACGCCGCCCTCGCCGTGGTAGCGAAAGGTGTCATCGCCGAGGCGCATATCGGCCGCGTAGTCCAGCGAATGCAGCGAAAACGGTGCACCGCCCTGCCAGGTCAGCGACGCCAATGAAAAATCCATGCTGTGATGAAAAGTTCGCTGGGTACCCCGATGGCGTCCCTCGACGTCGAGCGCCCCGAGTTCGAGCGATGCCTCATCCAGCGATACGCGCCACGGTGCCGAGCGCAAGTGGTAACGCACGTCCCCGGCATGCCCACGCAACGCCAGCTCGCCGGCGCCGACTTCCAGTGACGTCAGCTTCGGCAACACCCCGCGTGAGGTGAACGCCGACCATTCCAGTCGCCCTTGCATAGCGCCCGACAACGTTCGGTAGGTGGCCTGCCATGTCGGAGCTGCATCCGCTGCCAATAAAGCTTTCCCCGCGTGGGTAACGTCTACCTCGCCATTGAGGTGGCTACTCAGCACGCCATGACGGACGCGGTAAGGAAGCGATATGCGTAGCGGGCTGCCTCCCGGCGCCGGGATTGCCAAGCGCAGGACACCGGAAGAATGCCACCACCCTTGTTCGACCTCATGACGCTCGGCCTGCCAGCCCTGACGAGCGTCTAGTCGCGCGGTCAGGCGCGCCAGCGCCTGTTCACCGACATGGCTCGACCACGCCTGCGACGCGCACCAACCGATGCCCAACAACAGCAGCAGGCCGCTTCCGCCGATCCAGCGTTTCTTGTGCATTATGATGTCTCCAGATGACGCGAGGCGCATTCACGACGTTTCACGCGGGCATGTCATTGGCCATGCGCAGCGCCTGACGCGATGCAGTGATGGTGGGACGCAGCATGGTCCATTGCCGACCGGCCTCGTCCGAGTCCGCCTGACGCGCCGCCTTCTCCAGGCAGTCGCTGCCGTACACCACACGCGTCAGGGCCAACGACGACGACTCGCCCTTGAGGCGGTGTGCCAGCTCGGCCGTGCGGGTCATGTCCGCGTCGGCGACGGCCGCCTCGAGCGCTTCTTCCAGCACCCGCGACTGATACTGCCAGGCGGCCACCAGCGCACTACGCTGCGCCACCCCCAGCGTCTCGGCGAGCGTCGCAAATGCCTGGCGATCGAGGAGCGCCGGCAGCGTTTCCGTCGACGCCGACACGGCAGACGAGGGTGCCTCGTCAGGGGGAGCGGCTACCTGCGGATCGCGCACGCCGAAACGCCCCAACGTGTCGACCAGCGCCTGCTGGCGTATGGGTTTCGTCAACACCTCCAGCATGCCGGATGCAAGAGCCCGTTGGTGTTCCTGCGTGGTGACGCTCGCAGTCATTGCGACCAGGGGAGTGGTCTGGTTGGGACCGTCCTGGGCGAGAATCTGCCGCGCCGTCTCCGGGCCATCGAGCGTCGGCATGCGAATATCCAGGAAAATCAAAGCGAACGCCGTGTGCTCGGTCAGCGCCAGGGCAGTCTCGCCGCTATCGGCGACATGAACCGTATGCCCGAGACGTTCGAGCATGGCGACGGCCACCTGCCGATTGACGGGATTGTCCTCGACCACCAGCAGGGGCGCCGTGCGTGCCGCCGCCGCGTCCCATGTTACCCCTGATGGAATGTGCTTACCCCCGCTCTCGGCGTCACGCAGCAATGGCAGTTCGAACCAGAAGCGGCTGCCACCGTTGGCCGGACTCGAGACGCCGATGCGTCCCTGCATGGCCTCCACCAGACGCTTGCTGATGGCCAGTCCCAGGCCGGTTCCATTCTGCGTGGCGGCCCCCTGGTAAAAAGGCTGGAACAAGCGCTCACGGTCGACATCGTCGATACCCCGGCCGGTGTCACGTACCTCAAAATGTACCCAGTCCCCGCGCATCGGCTTGATGAGCAGCGTCACGCTGCCTTGCCGCGTAAACTTGAGCGCGTTGGAAAGCAAGTTGAGCAACACCTGACGCAAGCGTCCCTCATCGCCCACCAGGTACTCGGGTACCGAGGGTGAGACCACACTCGCGAACTCGACATGCGTGGCACGTGGTTCGAGTAGCCGCATCAGTGCGTCGACCAGCGCGGAAAGCGAAAACGTCTCGCACTCGACATCCAGATGCCCGGCTTCGATCTTGGAGAAGTCCAGCAGATCGTTGATCAATGCCAGCAGTTGCACACCACTGTCATGAATGGTTTCGACATATTGATGCGAGGCGTCATCCAGCGAACGCTCGCGCAGTAGTTCGGTCATGCCCAACACGCCGTTGAGCGGCGTGCGTATCTCATGGCTGACGGTGGCAAGGAAATCCGACTTGGCCTGGTTGGCGGACTCGGCATGACGCGCGGTTTCCTGGAGCTCCTGGCTCAGGTGCTCCAAGGCTCGTCGCGCCGCGATATTCTCTCCCGCCTCCTGAAACAGGAAACGGATCACCAATACGGTGGCGACGCACATCAGCAGGATCAACGCCAGCAAGGCGGCATACAGCGCCAGTTGAACTTCGCGTTCACGCGTCTTGGACTCGGCAATGTAGGCATTGACTGCCACGACCAGGCGTTCGCTGAGACCGCTCAACGCCTGCAGGCGTTCTTCCAGGGGGGCCAGATCGGGAGATACGGTAGACATCCGCGACAGAGTGGCATCGATTGCATCGCTGCGCGACAGAATCTCCGGCAACAAGGCACGCGCTTCAGGCAATGACTGGAACAGCTCGGCGATCTCACCCTCGCGCAGCAGATTGATGCGGCTATACAACAACTCGAAGCGCATGCGTACGTCATCGAGTTCGCTCGGACTCTGTTCGGCCTGCAAAACGGCGTTGCGCATCTGGATGGTTTCCCGATCCAGCTTGTAAGCCGCCCAGACCGCGTCGCCGGCGACGCTCTTGGCCAAGACCTCTTGTCGCCAGATAATCAGGCTGACCACCACCAGAGCCGCGACGAAAAACAAGGTCGCCGCGCAAGCCCCGAGCTTGAGTCTCAACGGCAAACGTGACACGAGGTGAATGCGGGAACGCCAAGCCATCATCATTCGACGACGATACGCGTGACCTGCCAGACCGAGCGAAAGCGCACTTCCTCGGTCTGCAGTTCAGGATGGTCATCGAAGGGGTAGAGTACGAACAGCGGGCCGTACTCACGCACCGGCATCGGCTCGCCGTCACGCCGCATGGCCAGAATTACCCCGTACTCTTTTGCCTCGGCCAGCGGTACATCGGCGGCAAAATCATTGAGCGCGACGACATGCAGCGAATCGCCGCGAGCGCCGACCGCGTCATAAATCGCGCCCAGCAAAGGGCCTTTGAAGCGCGATGCCCCCTCGGTCCAGGGGGTATGCGTGACGATGGTGTCCTGCGGCAGTTTCTGGAGCATGGCACGGTCGAAGCGGGCCACCCCGTCACCGTTGGTACGCGATATATCGCCCGCCACGGTCAACATGACGTCCCCCTCGGGGGCCGGTAATGGATGGGCATGTACCGCCGAGGAGCCGACCAGGAGCAGGCCCACCCCGGCCGAGGTCATAGCCCAGCGTCCCAGGCTTTGCGTCAGCGTCATCAGGACACTCATGATTTACCATCCCCATCCGCGTGCCAGCAAAAACGTCATACTGCTATCAATGACCCTACCACCGCGACGGGGCGCTTGCATGCCATACGCGCTTGTCGAGTGTCGTGGCTGGGCCATCCGCCTCATTCCAGCACCTCGAGGCGATCATGGCGCGTGATACGACCTTCGTTTTCGGCAATCAGATTCTGCCCAAAATACACCTTGCCGCCCTCGCCTCGCCGGTAACCCGCCAGTGTGCGCAAGGGTTCGCGGCCCTCCTTGAACGTCCCCGTGGCCGGATCAACGCTCACCATCGCGCAGCGAGAACAAGGCTTGTCGACGCGGAACACGACCTCGCCCAGACGGATGCGTCGCCACTCATCCTCGGCATACGCCGTTGTATCGGCGATCACCAGATTGGGACGAAACTGCGCCATGCGGTGCTGCTCGGCAGTGCGCGTGTTGAGATCGGTCAGCGAGGCCTCGGAAATCAATAGCAACGGGTATCCGTCGGCGAAGCTGACGCGCTGCTCGATGGAGCGGCGATAACGCGGAGAATGCTCGCCCAGCCATAATAATCGTGCGGTCTCACCCGCGGCCTCGCTGAACCAGGCATCGAGGCGCGCATGCGTGGTCAAGGCATTGAAATCATCAGCCCATACCGTAGTGGCGAAGCTCGACAGTTCGAACTCACTCACTGCCATCTCCAGCGATGACAATTCAGGGTGCGACAGGCTAAGCGTCCGACCGTCGAATGTCGCGGTCACGCGCTGCAACTGAGGATGCGTGCGGGCGGTCAGGAAAGTACCATCAGGCTTGGCAATCATGAAACGCCGGTCGCCTCGCAATCCCTCCATGCTGACCCAGGCCGATTCCTGCATGCGTCCCGCGGTGGATTTGATGGGATAAAGGTGAATCGCGGACAGCGTCGCCATGATAGCCTCATTGGGAGTCTGGGGGATCGAGTGGGTATTTCTGAGCATTGTCGCAAAAAATACCGACTACCGCCTCGCTCGTGGCACGTCATTGCCCTTCCCGAGGAGGAGCACTCGTGCGCGGACATGCTCAAAACGCGTGCACCGCCGGATAAAAAACGCCCGCCTCTTTCGAGGCGGGCGCAGTGTTAACGCGATGCGTTCGTTTACACCGTGTCGGCGACGTGCCGGCTCGGTGCCGGTCGTCTGCGGCGCTGCAGCCATACGACGAAGGCGAACACCCCCAATGCCGGTATCCACATCCACTCCTTCGGCCACCGCTCGACAGGCGCACGGATCGACACGATCTCTTGGTCGAATTCAAAGCCCAGCTCTTTCGCCTGGCTACCGAAGGCCGTCATATCGACCAGCGTCTTGCCATCTTCCTGCATCAACGTCAGCCCCAGATTCTGCATGCGCTCGGCCCCCGTTTCACCCTCTGGCGCCGGCACCAGGATCACGAAACTGGTGGGCGCACCGTACGCATTGAGGCCATCGATTCTGACGCGCAGGTTGCTGTCCTGATCGATAGCGCCCAGCGCCTGCTCGAACTGCGCAGGCGGTATATCGCGATACGGATCGTGAATCGTGTCCATCCAGAAGCCTGGGCGAAATAGCGTGAAGGCCACCAACAAGAGCAGCAGACTTTCATACCAGCGGCTTTTTACCAGCAAATAACCTTGCGTGGCGGCCGCGAAGATCAGCATCGCCACCGTCGCCACCACGAAGATCAATATGCCGTGCCACCAGTTCACGTCGATCAGCAGCAAATCGGTGTTGAAGATGAACAGGAACGGCAGCGCCGCCGTCCGCAGGCTGTAATAAAACGCCTGGAAACCGGTGCGAATGGGATCGGCCCCGGAAATCGCCGCAGCGGCGAACGACGCCAGCCCCACCGGCGGCGTCACATCGGCCATGATGCCGAAGTAGAAGACGAACAGATGCACCGCAATCAGCGGCACGATCAGGCCATTCTGTTGCCCCAATTGGACGATGACCGGCGCCAAGAGCGCGGACACCACGATGTAGTTGGCGGTGGTCGGCAGGCCCATGCCCAGAATCAGGCTCAACACCGCGGTCAACATGAGCATCAGCAACAGGTTGCCCATCGACAGCGTCTCGACCAGGCCGGCCAGTACCAGGCCCACCCCAGTCTGCGACACCGCACCGACGATGATCCCCGCCGCCGCCGTGGCGATGCCGATGCCGATCATGTTGCGCGCGCCGTCGATCAGGCCCTCCCAGAGATCGACGACGCCACGCTTCGCCTCATGACCTAGCCCGCCGTGCCCGCGGAAGAAGGCCTCCAGCGGACGTTGGGTCAGAATGATGGCAATCATGAGTACGGTCGCCCAGAACGCCGACAGCCCTGGCGACAGCCGCTCCACCATCAGGCACCACACCAGCACCACGACCGGCAGCAGGAAGTAGAGCCCCACCATCACCGTGGGCCGCGTCTGCGGCAATACCGTGATGTCGCTATTCGCGTCGTCATGTTCGAGCTGCGGATAGCGCGCCCCCAGCTTGAGCAGCGCTACATAGATCACCGCCAGCCCCACGGCCGCCACCCACGGCATGGCCTCGCCCAGCACCGGCTTGAGCCACCCCAGCCCGTAATACACGATCAAGGCCAAGGCCATGATCCCCACTAGCCCGGTCAGAAAACCAAGGATTTTCTGCAGCCACGGGCGCACGGGATTGCTGCTTTGAAGCCCCCGCATGTTGGCCTTGAGTGCCTCGAGATGGACGATATAAATCAACGCGATATACGAGATCACCGCCGGCAGGAAGGCATGCTTGATGACCTCGACATAGGAAATGCCCACATACTCGACCATCAAGAACGCCGCCGCCCCCATCACCGGCGGCATGATCTGCCCGTTGACCGATGAGGACACCTCGACCGCGCCAGCCTTGGTAGAGCTAAACCCGACGCGCTTCATCATGGGAATGGTGAAGGTGCCGGTAGTCACGGTATTGGCAATCGAGGAGCCCGAGATGAGCCCGGTCATTCCCGAGGCGACGACCGCCGCCTTGGCCGGGCCGCCACGATAGTGACCCAGCATCGAAAACGCCATCTTGATGAAATAGTTGCCAGCTCCGGCCTTGTCCAGCAAGGCACCGAACAAGACGAACAGGAACACGAAGCTGGTCGATACCCCCAGGGCGATGCCGAACACACCTTGCGACGTCAGCCACTGGTGGTTGACCAGGCCATAGAGGCTCACTCCGCGATGCGCCAGCATTCCCGGCATGTAAGGCCCGGCCAGCGAGTAGACGATGAACACCATCGCCACGATCATCAGCGGCGGCCCTAGCGCACGCCGCGTGGCCTCCAGCAACAGCACCAGGCCGATCACACCGATGATGACATCCTGGAGTATCGGTGCACCCGGCCGCTCGGCCAGTTGCTCATAGAAAAAGTAGAGATAGGACGCCGCGAAGGCACCCACCAAGGCCAGCCCCCAATCCAACAACGGCACTCTATGACGCGGTGAGCGCTTGAAGGCCGGATAGGCCATGAAGGCCAGGAAGATGGCAAACGCCAGATGGATGGAGCGTGCCTCCGTGGCGCTGAAGATGCCAAAGCCGAATACAAAGGGTAAGGGGGAGGCGATCCACAGTTGGAAGAGTGACCAAACCGCCGCTACGCACAGCAGCAGCTTGCCGACCGTCCCATCGGGCTTCCGCGAGCCCGACTCATTGGCGGTCAATTCCTCCAGTTCGGCATCACGAGTGCGTGCCGTCGACTTGTCGTCTTGCATACATTTGTCCCGGTGATGCCGGCAGTCGTCGCACATGGCGCACGCTTGTCGGCGTAAAAACACATCACGAATCGGTCCCTTGCTCGGCGCCGCGTGGCCAGAACCAACGATGCGCGGCGCCAAGGCGGCCGCGCATCGTCATACGACATTGTGCTGATGCTTACAGCCAGCCACGCTCTTGGTAGTAACGCTTGGCACCTTCATGCAGCGGCGCGGAGAGGCCGGCGGAGATCATCTCGCTCGGCTTCAGGTCGGCAAATGCCGGATGCAGGCGCTTGAAGCGATCGAAGTTGTTGAACACCGCCTTGACGACTTGATAGACGACATCTTCAGGCACTTTAGAGGACGTCACGAAGGTAGCCTTGACGCCGAAGGTTTCGACATCGTCCGGGTTTCCCTTGTACATGCCACCGGGAATCACCGACTTGGCATAGTAGGGATACTTCTTGACCAAGCCATCCACCGCGTCGTCGTTCAACGGGACAAGGTTGGCGTCCACGGTGGTAGTGGCTTCCTGAATGGCACCATTGGGATGGCCGACCACATACGCCATGGCATCGATGTTGTTATCCGCAAGCGCCGAGGCCATTTCAGCGGCCCCCAGTTCGGAGGTCAACGAGAATACATCGGTGGTCCAGCCCTCGGCATCCATCAGCACTTCCATGGTGGCACGCTGACCGGAGCCCGGGTTACCGATATTGACGCGCTTGCCCTTTAGATCTTCGATGCCCTGAATGTCGGCATCCTTGCGCGCCAGGACGGTCAACGGCTCACCGTGCACGGAAAAGACCGAACGCAGATCTTCCATGGGCTTCTCGAAATCGCCTTCGCCATTGAAGGCGCGATACTGCACGTCGGACTGTGCCACCCCCATGCTCAACTCACCGGACTTGATGCCGTTGATGTTGGCCACGGAGCCGCCGGTAGACGGCGCGTTGCAGCGGATGTTGGTCTCATCGGCATTGCGATTGACCAAACGACAGATAGACTGACCTACCACATAGTAGACGCCCGTCTGCCCCCCTGTTCCGATGGTGACGAAGCGTTGCTCATCCTGGGCCATCGCCGGCGTCGACAGCGTGGCAGCCCCCATCAGGACGCCGGAAATCAGCGCTGCGGTTAAACCATGACGTTTCATGCATGCACCTCTTGTTTAACATTATTTTGACGAACCGGCCGCGAAACCAAGGTCGCACCCGGAAGCAGGGAGCGCTCCGGAAGCGGCCGCTGACGCGGCACGCTCCAGCGCGTTCTGTTCCCTTGCCATCAGCTTAGGCAACATGTCCCGATGCCGATAGTGGCGCGCATCATAACCGTCCGTTACGTTGACCGGAACAGACGTTTTTCATATTCGAGACATATTAGACCAACGCCTAAGACGCTGAATCGCGATCACGTCAGCACGGTGAACAGCATCTTCACCGACAGTGCCATCAAGACAAACGCGAAGATGCGTTTGAGCATGGCCACCGGCAGACGATGGGCAAGGCGTGCGCCCAGTGGCGCGGTAAAGAAGCTCACCGCCGAGATCAAGATCGCCGCCGGCCAATAGACGAAGCCCAAGGCCCCTGCGGGAAGTCCCGAAATGCCCCAGCCATTGATCAGGTAGCCGATCGCGCCCGACAGTGCGATCGGTAATCCTACCGCCGCAGACGTACCGATCGCACGGCGCAAGGCCACGTTGCACCAGGTGAGAAACGGTACCGTCAGCGAACCGCCCCCGATGGCGACCAGGGCAGAGATACCGCCGATGCCCAACCCCACACCCGAAACGCCCCAGGCGCCAGGCAAGGTGCGTGATGGCTGGGGCTTGAGGTTGATCAGCATCTGCGTCGACACGAAGGCCATGAAGCATGCGAAAAAGATCGCCAACCCCGTGGTCGGGACATGCGAGGCGAGAAAGGTCCCCAGGAAAGTGCCGATCAAGATGCCCGGCGTGATGAAACGCACCACCGGCCACGCCACACCACCATGGCGATGATGCGCTCGCAGGCTTGCCAGCGAAGTTGGCACGATGGCGGCCATCGAGGTCCCCAGCGCCACATGCACCAGCGTGTCATGCGGGAAGCCTTGCAGCGCAAACAGCGACGTCAGTATCGGCACCATGATGCCGCCGCCGCCGACCCCCAACAGGCCGGCGAAGATTCCCACCACACCGCCCAGGGCCAGATAGGCCAACCACCATATCGGATCCAAATCGCTTACTCCTTCATCGAACCTTCAGCGCCGACAATCGACCCACCAGCCTAGCGCGGCGATAGCAAAGACGCGATCGGGATATGATCGCCCACCTCAATGCCGTGTCGACGAAAGTAACCGGCATTGACCTCCAGGGCCGCGCGAAACGGCGCCCCGGCCGCATAACTGGGACACTCGGCGCTGGACTCGGCCTGGCACGGCCGCATGTGCCGGATGGCGCGCACCTCGCCGCCCGCGCCTAGAAAAGCGATATCCAGCGGAATTCGCGTGCGATACATCCAGAACGCCGCCTCAGGAGGTTGCTGGCGGGGATAGACGAATAGCATGCCGGCATCCGGCGCAAGCGTATCTCGATTCATCAGCCCCGTCGCGCGCTCGTCGGCTTGCCTGGCTACCTCCACCGACAGTGTCTCGTCGGCAACCTGCAAGGTGGCGCGCTCGAGGATCGAGCGCGCCTCACCGAACGTCGTTGCGAGAGTCAGCACTAACATGCCCAACGCCATCATGCCCGACACGTACAATGTCCGCTTCATGCGTTATCCTCTTGCGTTCTATCATCAAATGCGAATGATGCCTGACGCCATTCGCCTACAAGGATACTCCGTGCCCCTCCGCGACTTGCTGCTCGGCCTTCTGGTCATCGTCATCTGGGCCTTCAACATCATCGTCATCAAGGTCGGCGTGGACGACATGCCACCGCTGATGCTGATGACACTACGCTTCATGCTGGTCGCGGCGTTGGTCGTGCCCTTCACCCGCGTGACACGACAGCAACTACCGTGGCTGCTGGTGCTGTCGGTCACCTTCGGTGGTTTGCACTTTCCATTGCTGTTCCTGGGCCTGAGCCAAGCCGAGGCCGGCACCGGTGCCCTGCTGGTGCAGATGGGCACACCCTTCGCCACTTTACTCGCCGCCGTGTTCCTCAAGGAACGCCTCGACCTGCGACGCCTGCTCGGCTTGTTGCTGGCGTTCGCCGGTGCCGTGGTGCTCGCCGGTGGGCCGGCGCTGCCCAATGTAACGGCCACATTGACGCTCTTGACCAGCGCCCTGGCCTGGGCGGTGTCGACGCTGATCATCAAGCGCGCCCCGGCCATCTCGCCGCTGACGCTGGCCGGATGGATCGCGCTGTTCGCGATTCCCCAGGTCGCAGTGGGCAGCTGGCTTTTCGAGACTCAACACATGCACGCGCTCCGCCATGCCGGTTGGATCGGCTGGGGCGCGGTATTTTACACGGCGGTGATGTCGTCGATCATCGCCTATGGCTTGTGGTATGCACTGCTGCGCCGCCACCCGATCAACCGAGTCGTGCCGCTGACATTGCTGATGCCGGTCATCGCCGTCTTGCTCGGTGTCTGGCTGCTCGGCGATGGCATGGACAGCCACAAACTGTTCGGCGGGGCACTGGTCATCGCCGGACTGGCGGTGATCAACCTGCCAGGAAGGCGACATCCTCGCGCCGCGTCCTGAACACGTTTACGACACGACGATCACATCATGGCGGGAGATCGTTACGCTGCGCAGCCGCGCTTGCAACGCTTGCCCCGCGTGCAGCCCCATTTGGCCAACGGCTTCACGGGTGAGACGCGCCCGCAGCGCCTGTCCACCGACGTCCAGCATTACCTCGACGAAGGGGCCATGGGCTTCGTCACCGATCTCCCGAAGCGTTGCCGGTAGGCAGGCGACATCCGCCAGCGGCGGTGTCCACGTGAAGGCGATACCTACATCGCGCGCCCGAAGGCGCAAGCGCACCGCATCACCGACCGCACCGTCGAGACGCGCGACGCTCAGCGTTTCGTCCTCGGCCATGCCCGACAGCGCCAGACGCGTCAAGCAAAGCGCTTCATCATGCGCGACGATACGCGCTTCGAGTAACGAAGACGCCTCGAAACGCCCCGTGCGCGGGCCAAGATCGAGGCGCGCGAACATCTCGTCCACCGGCCCGCTGGCCATGACACGGCCTTCTTCAATCAATGCCACGCGGTCAGCCAGCGCCCCGATTTCACGCGTGTCGTGACTGACGAAGAGAATCGGCACACCCGTGTCGCGCGCCAAACGCCGAATATAACGCAGGAGTTCCTGCTTACGCGTCCCATCCAATCCGGTGAGCGGCTCGTCCATCAACAGCATGCGTGGACGCGACAACAGCGCCCGGCCGATGGCCACGCGCCGCGCCTCGCCTCCCGAGAGCCGCCCCGGCGTGCGCGACAACAAATGGCCGATCCCCAAAAGCTCGACAAGATCATCGAAGTCCTCGCGCGCCGCGCGCGGCATGCCGTAGCGCAGATTGCCATGCACCGAATAATGCGGAAACAGCCGTGCTTCCTGAAACACTACTCCCAACTGACGCCGGTGGGGCGGCACCCAGCGACGCCGGCGGGTATCCACCAACCATGTATCGCCCAACCGAATGGTGCCTGCCTCCGGCATCCCTAATCCGGCGATCAGCCGAATCAGACTGCTCTTGCCACTCCCCGAGCGCCCGAACAAGGCCATGACGCCTTCCGCTGGTACCGTCAGCGAAGTATCGAGAGTGAAATCCCCCAGCCGCTGAAAGACTTGCGCCTCAAGCATGGCAGCCCTCCAGACGTCGGCGCGCGCGCCGCGCCAACCATTCCGACGCCACCAGCGCGATCAACGCCACGATCACCGAAATCACGCACAGTCGCGCCGCGGCGGCCTCCTTACCGGGCGTCTGCACCAGGCTGTAGAGCGCCAGCGGCAGAGTCCGCGTCTCCCCGGGTATGTTGGCGGCAAAGGTGATCGTCGCGCCGAATTCGGACAGCGAGCGGGCGAAGGCCAGAACGCTGCCGGTCAGGATCCCTGGCAGGGTCAGCGGCAAGGTCACCGTGAGAAAGGTCCTCCAGCGACTCGCGCCCAGCGTACGCGCGGCCTCCTCCAGTTTGCGATCGACCGATTCCAGCGACAACCGCACGGCACGCACCAGCAATGGAAACGCCATCACTGCCCCGGCGAGTGCCGCCCCTTGCCAGGTGAAGGGAAGACTCACCCCCAGCGTTTCGTGCAGCCATTGGCCCAGCGGTCCTTGTCGCCCCAGCGACACCAACAGCAGATACCCCACCACGACAGGCGGCAACACCAACGGCAAATGCACGATGCCATCGACAAGGGCCTTGCCCGGGAAGTCGAAACGCGCCAGCACGTAGGCCATTCCCAGTCCCGGCAACAGGATAGCGGCTACTGCGACACCCGAGACACGCAGGCTCAGGGCCAGCGCCTCCCATTCCAGCGGTGTCAGCATCACCTATCCCCGTTGGTCAGCGTGGCAAAGCCGAAACGCTGGAAGATGGCGCTTGCTTCGTCGCTTTCCAGCCACTTGGCCCATGCCGCGGCCGCCTCGCTGGGTGACTCGCCAACCAAAGCCACAGGATAGACGATCGGCTCATGGGAAGCCTCGGGGAAGGTGCCCAATGTCTTGACCTTATCGCTGGCCTGGGCATCGCTGGCATAGACGATACCCAGCGGCGCCTCGCCGCGCTCGACCAACGCCAAGGCGGTGCGCACATTATTAGCGGGCGCAAGACGCGAGCGTAGTGTCCGCCATTGACCGATCCCCTGAAGGGCTTGCTTGGCATAGATACCTGCGGGCACATGCGCCGGATTGCCGAGTGCCAGACGGCCTTCTCCCAACCGTTCGGCAATCGAAGTGGTCTCATCCGGTGTAAAACGCCCGAGATCACTACCCTGAGGTGCAATCAATGCTAGGCGATTGCCCAGCACATCGTAGCGATGCGACAGCGTGATACCGTCCTGCGAGTCGAGCCAATCCATCCAGCGCTCGTTGGCCGAGAGATACACCGCCGCTGGCGCACCGTTGGCGATCTGTCGAGCCAATGTCGACGACGCAGCGTAGACGGGTACGATCTCGACATCGTGATCGCGCCCGTAGGCTTCGGCCAGCGCATCGACAGCATCGGTCAACGAGGCCGCGGCAAAGACCTGGACGCGCTCGGCGGCCAACGCCGAAAGACTTGCCATGCCCAGCGACAGCGCCAAGGCATGGACGATACAAAGACGAACCAACGAACGACGTAACATAGAACTCCAGGCCGAGCAGCGGCCTTGATACCAATAACGAGTAAATCAGCTCATCGAAAATAGCACGCACGATGGCAACAACCCAGACGCCCGATAGAGGACCGTGCCGAACGCAGAAGGGAGGCCGAAGCCTCCCAGCACAATGCAGACATCCGCTCGGCACCTTACTCGGTGCTTAAAAATCGAGGCTCGCCCCCATCCAATAACGGCGTCCATCGTTCACATAACCATATTCGTCGTAGCCGATCTCTTCGTCGAACATGTTATAGACGCCGACCATGAGCTTGATCCGCTCGTTGAGCTGCCATGCACCGCCACTATCCACGAAGGTATAGGAAGGCGCACGGGTAGTATTGGAAGAAGGCCCTTCGACGGGCTGACTTTCCTTGCCACGATAGGTCAAACGTGCCCAGGCAGTGAATCGCTCCACCGGCGCCCAATCCAACGTACCGCTGAATTGATGCTTGGGTAGCTGGACCAGCGGATTACCTTCGTACTCGCCGCTCTTCTGCTCGGAATCGGTATAGGTATAGCTCGTGGACACAGCCAACGTCTCAGTCAGCGGCGATGATAGCGAGAGCTCCACGCCTTGCGTCACGGCTTCGTCGACATTGATGCGGGTATTAGTGAGAAGGTTACCGTTGCCGTCGACATCGTACTGAGTCACCGGAGGACATGCCGTGGCCGATCCACAACGTAACCGAGTAATCTTGTCTTCGAAGCCGTTGTGGAAGAGCGTCACGCTGGCATTCAGGCCGCGCGGAGCGCTATACAGCAAGGCAAGCTCCTTGTTGAGCGATGTTTCAGGCTCGAGATTAGGGTTACCGTAGGTGGTGCCGCCACGACTGATAGCTCCCCAATCAGCCGTCACCTCACGCAGCCCGGGGGCGCGATACCCGGTGGAAACTCCGCCCTTGAGCGTCCAGCGCGGCGCCGCCTGCCATACGCCATACAGGCGCGGGCTGATATGGCTACCGTAGTTTTCATTGTCATCCAGCCGCACCCCGCCCGTAAGCGAGAAATCTCGTGTCAGTAACCATTCATCCTCGGCGAACAGCGCCCATTGATCGTTGCTGACTTGGGTCCGGTCGGAGATCTGGTTCGTGTCTTGGTCATTGAGCTCTTCTTTCTCGTAGTTAGCCCCGAGCGTCACGATATGACGCGACAACGGGATCACCCACTGAGTATTCGCCACGGTATTGGTGATTTCTATACCGCGGGACTTGTTGTCGGTGGACTCGCGCTGTATATAACTGTCGGAGGTGGCAAATCCCCAGCGCCCGGTATGCGTCAGCGCGTAATGCTCACGCTCATGCTCCGAATAACTGTCGGTACAGCCGCCGCGACATCCCGCCGTCGGGACTGACTTGCCGACATGGGCCGCACGATCCTGCGTTTCCTTGCCCACTTCCAAGCCAACGTCATGATTTTCGCTCGGGGTCAGCGCAAACTTGGCGGTCAGGCTCTGCAGGTCCTTGTCTTCGTACCCTTCTTCGATATCGTCTTCTTCACGCTTCTGGTACTGACCATAGACCTGCACGCCCAGCCGGTCGTCGGCCAGCGGCCCCGAGACATAAATCTGTCCCTGGTTGGCATTGCCCGAGTCGCTGTCTTCCTGAAGTGTCGCCTCGGCACGCACGTTGCCGTGCCAGTCATCGGCCACCTTACGCGTGATGACGTTGATGACCCCGCCGATTGCATCCGAGCCATAGAGTGTCGACATCGGCCCGCGAATGACCTCGATACGTTCAATGGCCTGCAGGGGCGGTAACCAGTCCTGTTCGAACCCGGCACTGCCATTGGGGCGCGACTCGCGCGACGACTGACGGCGACCATCGACGAGTATCAAAGTATACTCAGCAGGCATGCCGCGTATGCTGATGTCGGCCCCATTATCGCCACCTCCGCCACCTGTGACGGTGACCCCCGGCACGCCCCGCAAGGCGTCGGTGATATCACGGTAAGCCTTGTTCTCGAGCTGCTCGCGCGAAATGACGCTGATCGATGCCGGGGCATCTTGCACCTGCTGGGCGTAACCGGCGGCGGTCACGACGACATCGTTTAGCTGGACATCGTCATCGGCGGCATAGGCCAGCGGCATGCCAAGGGCAGTAACGGCGAGCGCCAGCGCCGACGGACGAACGTGATAAGACATGGTGCGTTGTTCTCCCTGATGAATCCCACTCCAGAGCAGGCTGGAGCATTTGCATGATATCTTGACATTTAATACGAATTTTTATCATTTAGATTCTTTCATAGGGAGCGCGCCAGGTCACGGGACAGGGCGTTTCGCAATCCGCAACGCAACGAGAGACCGTTACAAGCGTTAATGATTTTCAAAACCGTCGTACGATATGCCAGAATGATGTCCCACTTCACGCACCACGCTGATGAGCCTATGGCATGCACGATCTCGATGAACTGGCTGCGTTCGCCTCGGTCATGGCGTCCGGCAGCCTGACTGCCAGCGCCCGCGAACTGGGACTAGCGAAGTCGACACTCAGTCGGCGTATCAGCCAGTTGGAGGAACGGCTGGGGCAGCCGCTGCTGCGACGCCAAGCCAACCGCCTGCTTCCCACCGAGGCCGGTACGCTGTTTCTCGCCTACAGTCAGCAGATACTGCACCTCGCCGAGCAAGGCCAGCAGGCGCTCGACGATTTGCGTGCAGAGGTCAGCGGCGAATTGACCGTCGAGGTGCATAACGCCTTCGCGCGGGGATGGTGCAGCCAACAAATGGAAGATTTCGTGGCACGTCACCCGGGCATGCGTCTGAACCTGCATACCCGCCTGACACCGCCCACGGGCCCCGAGGACGAAACCCTGTGTCTGTGGCTGGGCGATGTCGCCGATTGTGGCCTGCGTCAGGAGACGCTTGGCTACATGCGTCGCGGGGTCTACGCGCATCCTGACTATTTCCGGCGCCATGGTACGCCTCGGCATCCCCGCGAACTAACCGAACACGCCTGGGTCGACCTGCTCGGCACCAGCGAACAAGGCGTGACGTTGCATCACGCCCGCGAAGGGGAAACCCGGATCACGCTGCCGCCATCACGCCTACACGTGGATCAATACGTCCTGCATATCGACGCCATCGCGCGCGGACGCGGCCTGGGCCTGCTTCCTCACTGGATGGCCGAAAAACGCCTCCAGCACCATCCTGGCAGCCTGGTCCCCTGTCTCGAAGAATGGGCGCCCTCGTCGCTTCCCATCACTCTGCTCTACCCGTTCGGGCGTTTACCTCGCAAGAGCGTCACACTTCTCGAACAGATTCGCCAAACCGTGCCGGATAGCTGGCGCCTGCACTCGCATACCCCGCCCGAACGCGTTTCCACGTTAGACTGATAGCCTCAATGTGGCACGCTGTACTTTTTATAAAAGACCGGTTCCTATACAAGACTGGTGCATGTAAAAGTCAGCACATATAGAAGTCGGCTCATCCGAAATGGCGATGTGCAGGTGTCGCGCATTTAGATAGCGTGCTAATGTATTCGCTTGTCTTGGCGAACAGGAGAGGGAATGGGTCTCAAGGAAATCGCTGTCGGCGGCATTTATCTCAGCCCGCTGCTTATCTATGCCTTGTTAGGATTCATCGGCGCACTCATCGTGCGTACCGTATTGCACCGACTCGTCGGACAGCATACGCCCTGGTTCGAAGCATGGTTCGATGCCGCCTTATTCGTCATCATTACCGCCGCCGTTGCCTTTGCCTTCTCGTCCACTGCTGGAATCGTTTAAATGCGCACACCGCTACGCATGCTGGTCACTCTCGTCGTCGTCGCACTGGCCGTCGCTGCTGGTGTCTGGCTCTGGCATTACTATCTGTATACACCCTGGACCCGCGACGGCCGCGTTCGCGCCGAGATCATCACGATCGCCCCCGATGTCTCCGGCTGGGTCCACCAGTTATCGGTGAACAACACACAGCACGTCGACAAAGGCGACACGCTGTTCAAGATCAACCAGGCGCGTTATCAGACGGCCGTCGACAAGGCCCAGGCCGTCGTCGCATTGAATCAGGCACAACTGGAGCTCAAACGACACGAGGAGCAACGGCGTAACCGGCTGAGCAATCAGGCCATCAGCACCGAAGACTTGGAAATCGCGCGCATCAATACCCGCGTGGCAAAAGCCAATCTCGAAGAAGCCAAGGCCAACCTGGCAAGTGCTCGGCTCGATTTGAAACGCACCGTGGTCGAGGCCCCCGCCGATGGGCATATCCTCAACCAGCATCTTAGCGAGGGCAATTATGTCACGGCAGGCAATGCGGTCATGGCCCTGGTAAAGGACGATTCCTATTACGTGACCGGGTATTTCGAAGAAACCAAGATCTCGCGCATCGAGGTGGGTGATCCCGCCAAGGTGACGTTGATGAGCGGCGACACCGAGTTACGTGGCCGTGTCGCCGGTATCGGGCGCGGCATTGCCAACACCAACACCTCGCTGAACAGCCAGCTACTCCCCCAGGTAGAGCCCACCTTCAACTGGGTCAGGCTGGCGCAGCGGATTCCCGTGCGCATTGAGCTCGCCCAGATCCCTGAGGGTACGCTGCTCAGCGCGGGCATGACCGCCACCATCCATATCGTCGACGAGACGGATACGGACTGAGTCGCTCATGTCGCCGTGGCTGGAAACCTACCTCACCCCCTCGAAGGCATCTTTGCAGTTCGCCACCAAGACGACCCTGGCGATGCTGCTGGCGTTGTACATCGCCTTGTGGTGCGACCTCGACCGGCCTTACTGGGCCCTGATCTCGGCAGCCTTTCTGCAGATCCGGCCGATGAGCGGCATGGTCGTCGAAAAAGGCATCTGTCAGATCGGCGGCACGCTCATCGGTGCACTGGTCGGTATCGTCATCATGGCCTTCTTCGCCCAGGCGCGCGTCCCCGCCCTGGTCGTGCTGACGCTGTGGATCATGTTCTGCACCTACGGCAGCTCGCTGTTGCGCAACAACTTTTCCTACGGCTGCATCATGGGCGCCGTCACGGCAATGCTGATCGTGATCATCGCCGCCGGTCAGCCCGGCGGCATCTTCGATATCGCCGTCGCGCGCCTCTCCGAGCTGGGACTCGGTGCCCTCTGCGCGACCCTGGTCAGTGCCTTGTTGTGGCCCACCCACGTCAAGGACCACCTTGCCAATCAGGCCGACGACGTGATCAACCACGCCTTCACCCACGCCGGCCAGCGCCTCGACGCCGGCGATGATCTGGACGCCATGCAGCAATCGCTGACCGCCAGTCTCGAGCCGTTGACGATGCTCGAAACCGACAGCCAGGCGGCCCGCTATGAAGGCCCCGACGGCGCCGGGCGCATTCGTGCTACGCACGTGCTCACCCGGCGTACGTTGCGTTTCTTCGCCACGCTCGGCGCGCTTTATCAGTTGCTGCACGATCATCGCGAGCGTATCAGTGCGCCCCTGCACCAGTTGGCCAGCGAAATCGCCGATGGCTTTCGCAACGCCGAGCACGTAAAAGGCGTGCCGGCAGCACGCCAACAGCTGCAGGCACTGCGCAAGCGCGCGCATGCCTACACGGATACCCAGCTTGACCCCTTGCAGCGCCGTGTGATCCTGGCACTGCGCGAAGTGCTCGGCCACGCCATGATCATGCTCGATGCCCGCGAGGCCATCGCCCATCCCGGGCGCAAGCAACTCCGTGGCGGCTCGCTGTCTTGGCATCGCGATCACCTGGTAGCGTTGCTCAACGCCGGCCGTGCGGGGCTGGTCTTCTCATGCCTGGCGATCTTCTGGTTACAGACGCACTGGAGCAACGGCCAGGTCGCGATGCTGCTCGGCACGTTGTTCTCGGCATTCTTCGCCACCCGCGACAACCCCGTGACGATCTGCATGATGTTCTTCAAGGGCATGCTGGCCGCATTGCCCAGCGCCTTCCTGTTCGGCCACGTGCTGCTTTCCCAGGCCAACGGCTTCCCCATGCTCGCCATGCTTTTCGTCACGCCGCTTTTCCTGGGGCTTCTTGGCGCCTCCAACCCACGTCTGATGGGCTACTGCCTGGCCTTCACCATCTTCAATATTCTGCTGACCATGCCCGGCAATGGGATGGACTTTTCATTCGACAGCTTCGCCAATCGCGCCATCGCCGTCATCGTCGGACTCAGCGCCGTGGTAATGGGCTTCCGACTGTTCCCGGGCCTGGGAACGCCGATCCGGCGGCGCCGTTTGATCGGCGCCATCAGCCACGACTTGCGGCATATCGACCAGCAGCCCTTGCATGAAGCCGAAAGCCGCTTCAGCGGCCGCATGGCCGACCGCCTGCTGCAACTCGCACGGCACGACGACATGCTGCCCGAGGATCATCGCCACCTGTTCATGATTGGCCTCAACGGCCTCGACCTAGGGCGCTCATGCCTACGCCTGCGCCATCGCCTGGACGACGCACCGGTGCCGGTGCGCGATGCCTTGCATCACCTCCTGGACACGCTGGCCGTCGGCTTCGAGACCAGTGCCCATGGCTACCCGGCTCAGGGTATACAAGCGGCCGGGCGGACCCTGGACGACGCCATCTCGCGCCATGGCGGCCTCGAGGAAGATGCACGCGAACTCATAGAGGGATTGATCGAACGTCTCGACCTGATGCTGGCACGTCAAGCCAAGATCATGGCAGAGCACCAGGCAGCCACCTCCGCCACGCCCAAGACCGCTTGATGACGACCACAGTCACTGAAGAGAGCCCTATGCAGATCCGACCTTTCCAGCCCAGCGATGAAGAGAGCGTCATTGCGCTTTGGGAGCGCTGCGACTTGACGCGCCCATGGAACGATCCACGCCGCGACATAGCGCGCAAGCTCGCGGAAGATCCCAGTCTGTTCTTGATCGGGGAGGAAACGGGCACCGTCATCGCCAGCGCCATGGCCGGCTACGACGGTCATCGCGGTTGGGTGCACTATCTCGCGATCAGCCCTGACCGTCAGCTGCAGGGTCTTGGCCGTCAACTACTCGCCGCCGTGGAGCGCGCCTTACAGGCCCGGGGCTGCCCAAAGCTAATGCTGATGGTACGCAACGAGCACCCAACGCTGATCGACTACTATCGCCGCCAAGGGTACGACGATGGCGACTTCGTGACCCTTGGCAAGCGTTTGATCGCCGACGACTGACTCAATCGCGGTCGACGGCGAAGGCCGACCACGCCTGGCGTGTCGGCATGACTTCGAGGCGATTGACGTTGACGTGCGCCGGCAGCGAGGCCGTGTAGAAGATCAACTCAGCGATGTCCTCTGGCTCGAGCGGCGTGGTATCACCGTAAAGCTTGTCGGAGGCCGCCTGATCGCCGCCGGTGCGCACCAGCGTGAACTCGGTTTCGGCCATGCCCGGGGCAATGTCAGTCACCCGCACGCCGGTACCTTGCAGATCACAACGTAGGTTGTAAGTGAATTGCTGCACGAAGGCCTTGCTCGCGCCGTAGACGTGACTTCCCGGGTACGGCCACTGCCCGGCGACCGAGCCTAGGTTGACGATGCTCGCCCCGGCCCCGGTCTCGATCAGCGTGGGCAGTAGCGCATGCGTCACGTTAACCAACCCGGTGATATTGGTATCGATCATGGTATGCCAATCGGCCAGGTCCGCCTTCGGCGCCGGCTCTGGCGCCAGGGCCAAACCGGCGTTGTTGATCAACGCCTTGACCGCGCGGAAACCGTCCGGCAGCGCTGCAACGACAGCCTTGACCGCGTCGGCGTCCCGCACGTCGAGCACCGCGGTATGCACGGGCACCTTGTCGCTTAGCTCCTTCTCGAGCTTCTCGAGACGCTCCGCGCGCCGACCGGTGAGAATCAACGACCAGCCAGCCTCGGCGAAACGCCGCGCCGCAGCACGCCCGAAGCCCGAGGTCGCGCCGGTAATCAATACGATATCGCTCATACTTTGCTCCTTATCCACATGCACCTTACCGCCCATGCGCGTTCACGGTGTCATCAGCCGGGATAGCCGCCTTCGATGTCGACGATGCGCGTGGCATTGCGCCCTACGCCACCATGCAGGTCCAGCATGCGCTCGATCCAGGCGTAGACCGGGTCGGCATTGGAGACGAGATCCGCCGTCGAGACACACCGTGCCCACATGAAATGACCGAATACCAGGTAATCGGCACCACCGGGCGCGTCACCGTCGAGAAAATCAGCTTCTTCCAGACGCCCACGCAACGGCTCGAGGGCCGCATCGAGTGCCGAGAGCCCTTTGCTGGGCGCATGCATTTCCTCGAGGCTACGGCCCAGCGCCTTTTCACGCGTTTCACGAAAATATGCCTGATCGTCGGGATGCACGGCATTGAACAAGTCCATGATGACGGTGCGCAGAATTCCCGGCGCCAGCGCCCGCTCGCTGTAGAACTTGAAAAAACGCGCCCGTGACGCCGCCACATCGTCGCCCAGCAAGGGATTTTCAGGATACACACGATCCAGATAGCGGAAGATCTCGTAGCTATCGGTGACCGTGGTCTCGCCGTCGACGAGCACCGGCACCTTGCCTTGTCCCGAAAACTCGATCGCTTCCTTCTGCGTGAAGCGCCATGGAATGAAATCGCATTCCAGCCCCTTGTGCGCCAGTGCATAGCGCACACGCCAGCAGTAAGGCGAAAACCGCAGCCGCTCGTCACGCCCGCTCAAATCGTACATTTGCAACGCCATGCCATTGCTCCTTTTTCAACCATAGACTTCCCGTGGGAACGCCCCACATGCAGGTTCTCCGACGCTACCACATGCCACGCAATCGCGCCTATCGACGCACATACGCAGGCCGCGATGTGCTTGAAAAGACTCGTCTATTAGTCGAATTCAAGGCGTACGAAACACCTCTATAAGCGCGTCCCGAGCCTCCGACAAAGGTCATACGAAAGCGTATAAGAAATTGATTTTAAGGGATGTTTAAATCTCGCCAGACCACCTGCATTATTGGTCATACCAATTATCCAACGATTGGCCTCAGGCCATTTCACGTTTATCTTTCGCTCGATGACGAACGCCATACGTCAGACATTCGTTGCGCGCTGCACGACAACACAATCAGGGGCATTCCCATGAATCAAACGCTGCTCTCGCTACTCGCCTTCCTGCCATTGGTGCTGGCCGGCGTCCTGCTGATTGGCTTCCGAGTTCAGGCCAAGACCGCCATGCCTGCGGTTTTCGTGGTCACCGCGCTGATCGCCCTGCTGGCCTGGGACATGACCTTCACCCGGGTACTGGCATCGACCTTTCAAGGTCTGATACTGACCGTGGCGATCCTGTGGATCATCTTCGGCGCCATCCTGCTGCTCAACACCTTGAAACGCTCGGGCGGCATCGCGGCTATTCGTAACGGCTTCTCGGATATCAGCCCCGACCGACGCGTTCAAGCGATTATCGTCGCCTGGCTCTTCGGTTGCTTCATCGAGGGCGCCTCCGGGTTCGGCACTCCCGCTGCCGTCGCCGCACCGCTGATGGTGGCGCTCGGCTTCCCCGCCCTGGCCGCCGTGGTGGTGGGCATGATGATCCAATCCACCCCGGTCTCCTTCGGCGCCGTGGGCACCCCCATCGTGGTCGGCGTCAGCGGCGGGCTCGACAAAGCCGGCATCAGTGAGACGCTATCGGCGGGGGGCGCCAGCTGGGAAACCTACTTCCAACTGGTCACCTCGGAAGTCGCCATCACCCACGCCATCGTGGGCCTGCTGATGCCATTGATCATGGTGACCGTGATGGCACGCTTCTTCGGTGAGCGACGCTCCTGGCGAGACGGCCTGGAAGTCGCACCTTTTGCGCTCTTCGCGGGCATCAGCTTCGTCGTGCCCTATGCACTGGCCGGTATTCTACTAGGACCAGAGTTTCCATCCATGATCGGCGCCATGATCGGGCTGGCCATTGTCGTACCCGCCGCCAAGAAAGGCTTCTTGCTGCCCAAGAAGACATGGGATTTCCCCGAGGCTTCATCCTGGCCAGAAGAGTGGGTCGGCAACCTCGATATCAAATTCGACGACGTGGCCGGTCGCGCGCCGATGTCGGTCTTCATGGGCTGGCTACCTTACGTACTGCTAGCTGTACTGCTGGTCATCTCGCGCACCGTCGAGCCGATCAAGGAAGCGCTGGTGTCACTGAGCTTCGGCTGGCGCAGCATACTCGGCGAGAGCGATATCGCCGGCAGCCTCGAGCCGCTCTACCTACCCGGCGGGATTCTCGTCATCGTGGTATTGATCACGGCATTGCTGCACCGCATGCGCGGCCAGCAAATCAAAGAGGCTTTCTCCGAATCGACCCGCACGCTTCTAGGCGCCGGTTTCGTGCTGTTGTTCACCATCCCCATGGTGCGCATCCTGATCAACTCCGGCGTCAACGGCGCCGACCTGGTGTCAATGCCGGTGGCCATGGCACAACTGGTGGCCGACGGCGTGGGCCATGTCTACCCGTTCTTCGCGCCTGCCGTCGGTGCATTGGGTGCCTTCATCGCCGGCTCCAACACAGTCTCCAACCTGATGCTCTCGGACTTTCAGTTCAGCGTCGCCGAGGCCTTGGGCGTGTCCACTGCGATGATGGTCGCTCTACAAGCCGTGGGTGCCGCCGCCGGTAACATGATCGCCATTCACAACGTGGTCGCCGCCTCCGCTACCGTGGGGCTGCTGGGCCGCGAGGGCACCACGCTACGCAAGACGATCCTGCCCACGCTTTATTATGTGGTTTTCACCGGCCTCATCGGATTGATCGCCTTCTACGTGATCGGCGTGAGCGACCCACTCATGGGCTAGCCGCCACCGCGCCATACGCTTCCCACCCCAACCGCCCCGCCTCGGTATGACCGAGGCGGGGCGGTTATTGGTCTTACCAATTGCCCAGTTATTAGGCTTTCGGCTAATAGGCACGACCATCCGACATACGAGAATATGGAAAAACTTTCCATAAGTGGTAGGGCCTTGTCCTGCGCCGTGCACCCAAACATGCCCAGCCCGCGTGTGGTGACATCGCCCAAGGAGACCGCATGAACATCCTCTTTGACGAACGCCTGGACGGCGCGCTGCCGGTGATCGACAAGGACGCACTTGTCGATCACCTGAACGCCCACGTACCCGGCATGACGCTGCTGCATCGCGAGGAGGACCTGCGCCCGTTCGAATGTGATGGGCTCTCCGCATATCGCGTGCTCCCCATGCTGGTGGCACTTCCCGAAACGCTGGGACAAGTGGAGTCCCTACTCGGCATCTGCCACGCTCAGGGAGTACCAGTGGTCACGCGGGGGGCGGGCACCGGCCTCTCCGGTGGCGCTCTACCACTGGAAAGAGGCGTGCTGTTGGTCATGTCCCGCTTCAGCCGCATTCTCGACATCGACCCCGAGGCCCGGACCGCCCGCGTACAACCCGGCGTGCGTAACCTGGCGATCTCCGAAGCGGCGGCACCTCATGGGCTCTATTACGCGCCCGACCCTTCCTCACAGATCGCCTGCTCGATCGGCGGCAACGTCGCCGAAAACGCCGGCGGCGTGCACTGTCTCAAGTACGGGCTGACCGTGCATAACGTCCTCGCGGTGAACATCCTGACCATCGAGGGTGAGCACATCACGCTAGGCAGCGAGGCTCTGGATGCCCCGGGTTTCGACCTGCTGGCGCTGTTCACCGGCTCCGAGGGCATGCTCGGTGTGATCACCGAGATCACCGTCAGGCTGCTGCCCAAACCCGAGGTCGCCAAGGTGCTGATGGCCAGCTTCGACGACGTCGAGAAGGCCGGCAAGGCAGTGGGTGACATCATCGCCGCAGGGATCATCCCCGGCGGCCTGGAGATGATGGACAAACTAGCCATCCAGGCTGCCGAGGACTTCGTCAAAGCCGGCTACCCGGTCAGCGCCGAGGCCATCCTGCTGTGCGAACTGGATGGTGTGGAAGCCGACGTTCACGATGACTGCGAAACGGTGCGTGGCGTCCTCGAAGCGGCTGGCGCCACCGATATCCGCCTCGCCCGTGACGGCGCCGAACGGGCCACGTTCTGGGCCGGGCGCAAGGCCGCTTTCCCCGCCGTGGGTCGCATGTCGCCCGACTACTACTGCATGGACGGCACCATTCCCCGTCGCGAACTTCCGCGCGTGCTCAAGGGCATCGCCGAGCTCTCGGCGACCCACGGCCTGCGCGTGGCCAACGTCTTCCATGCCGGCGACGGCAATATGCACCCGCTGATCCTGTTCGATGCCAACGCCCCCGGCGAACTGGCGCTGGCCGAGGAAGTCGGCGGCAAGATCCTCGAACTCTGCGTCGAGGTCGGTGGCAGCATTACCGGCGAACACGGCGTGGGTCGCGAGAAGATCAACCAAATGTGCGCCCAGTTCAATCCCGACGAAATCACGATCTTCCATGCCGTCAAAGCCGCCTTCGATCCGCGCGGACTGCTCAACCCCGGCAAGAATATTCCGACGCTGGCACGCTGCGCCGAATTCGGCGCCATGCATGTACATCACGGCAACCTGCCGCATCCCGAGTTGCCACGCTTCTAACGGCATGCGCTGCGAAGGAGAGAACATGACGCATCCACAGGATCAACATTTGGCCCCCGCGCCGGGGAATCTGCCGGTCGCCGACCACGATGACAGCGACGTTCTGCTCGAACGCGTGCGCCAAGCGGCGCAAGACAATACGCCCTTGCGCCTGGTCGGTGGCGGCAGCAAGGGCTTTTACGGCCGCCCTGTAAGCGGCGAGACGCTCTCGCTCACCGCACACACGGGTATCGTCCACTACGACCCGGTCGAGCTGGTGGTCACGGTTCGCGCCGGCACCCGACTGGAAGACCTGCAAGCCGCGCTGGCTCTTGAGGGCCAGCAGTTGGCTTTCGAGCCGCCGCATTTCGCCGATACCGCCACGGTGGGCGGCATGGTGGCCTGCGGACTTTCCGGTCCACGCCGCCCCTGGGCGGGCAGCGTGCGCGACTTCGTCCTCGGCACACGCCTCATTACCCACGACGGCAAGCGGCTACGCTTCGGTGGCGAGGTCATGAAGAACGTCGCCGGCTACGATCTCTCGCGGCTGATGGTCGGCGCCCAGGGCACGCTGGGGGTGATCGACGAGGTCTCGTTCAAGGTCCTGCCGCGCCCTGCCGCAAGCGCCACGCTGCGCCTGGAAATGTCCCGCGACACAGCCATGGCGCGCCTCGCCGAGTGGGGGCGCGAGCCACTGCCCATCACTGGCGCCGCACATGACGGCGATGCGCTACACATTCGTCTCGAAGGCGGCCCCAGCTCGGTGGCCGATACCCAAGCGCGCCTCGGCGGCGAGCCGGACGATGCCGACTTCTGGCGACGACTGCGCGAGTTCGAGCTGACATTCTTCTCGCGTCGACACGACAACCGTCCGCTCTGGCGGCTATCGCTGCCGCATCGCGCCCCCGCCGTACCGCTCGACGGCGACGAACTCATCGACTGGGCGGGCGCGCAACGCTGGTGGCGCAGCGATACGTCGGCCGAGACGATACGCCGACATGCCGCCCATGTCGGCGGGCACGCGACGCATATCGACCTCGACCGAGCCCACGGCATCGAGATGCCTTTCACGCCGCTCTCGCCGGTGCTGGCCAAGTACCACCGCCGACTCAAGGCCGAGCTCGATCCAAACGGCATCTTCAACCCCGGGCGACTCTACGAGGGGCTATAGCCATGCAGACGAATTTCACCGACGAAGCCCTACGCCAGCCACACATTCGCGAGGCCGACCGCGTCCTGCGATCGTGCGTGCATTGTGGCTTCTGCAACGCCACCTGCCCGACCTATCAGCTACTGGGTGACGAACGCGATGGCCCACGCGGACGCATCTATCTGATGAAGGAGCTGCTGGAAAGCCGCGACGATGACGACCAAGTCACGCAAGAAACGCAGACGCATCTCGACCGCTGCCTGAGCTGTCGCAACTGCGAAACCACCTGCCCCTCCGGTGTCGAATACCACAAGCTGCTGGATATCGGGCGCGCCGAGGTCGAGCGGCGCGTCGGGCGTTCCTACAAGGAACGCGCCTTGCGTTACGGTTTGCGCAAGGCACTGGTCGAGCCGCGTCGCTTTCAGGCATTGCTGGCGTTGGGACAAACCTTTCGCCCGCTGGCACCGGGGCCGCTCAAGGACAAGATCCCGCCCCGCGCGGTCAATGTGGAACGCGCCGCGCCCGCGGCCCACGCCCGCCATATGCTGGTGCTCGAGGGTTGCGTCCAGCCGGGGCTGGCGCCCAACACCAATGCCGCCGCGACGCGCGTTCTCGACCGTCTGGGGATCGCCCTGAGGTCAGCCCCGGAAGCAGGCTGTTGCGGCGCCATCGACTATCACCTCAACGCCCAGCAGGACGGACGCGCGCGCATGCGGGCCAACATCGACGCCTGGTGGCCACACGTCGAATCAGGCACCGAGGCCATCGTGCAGACCGCCAGCGGCTGTGGCGCCTTCGTCAAGGAATATGGCGAGATGCTCGCCGACGACCCACGCTACGCCGAAAAGGCACGCCATATCAGCGCACTCGCCAAGGACCTGGTGGAGATCCTTCGCGACGAAGACCTCGAGGCGCTGGCGCCCCGCCACGACAAGCGCCTCGCCTTCCATTGCCCGTGCACGCTGCAACATGCCCAGAAACTCGGTGGCGCCGTTGAAAGCGTCTTGACGCGTCTGGGATTCACGCTATCCCCAGTGCGCGATCCCCATCTATGCTGTGGGTCGGCCGGGACCTACTCCATCACCCAGCCGACCTTGGCGACACGCTTGCGCGACGACAAACTCGATGCGCTCGAAGCGGGTCATCCCGAGGAAATCGTCACCGCCAACATCGGTTGCCAGACCCATCTGGCAGGCGCAGGCCGCACCCCGGTTCGGCATTGGATCGAAATCGTCGATGAGGCCCTGACCCCGGCTACGAACGACGCGCCTCGAGCTGCGAGCGTCCCGTAGCCCGTAGCCCGTAGCCCGTAGCCCGTAGCCCGTAGCAATTATCTACCAAGGAGACACAAATGAAGACCCACGCTGTGCTTGAACTTAGTGACGTCAACCAGTTGCTCGACGCCGCCCAGAAAGAAGCCGATGCCAACGGTTGGGCGATCACCGTCGCCGTCGCCGATGCCGGTGGCCACCTGCTCGGCCTGCGTCGCCTCGATGGCGCGGCACCGTTCAGCGCCGACATCGCCACCGAGAAGGCACGCAACGCCGCCATCGGCCGCAAGGAGACCCAAGTCTTCGAGGACATGATCAATAACGGCCGCACCGCCTTCGTCAGCGCGCCGATGCAGGCCTTGCTCGCCGGGGGCGTGCCGCTGATCGTCGAGGGCAACGTCATCGCCAGCGTCGGCGTTTCCGGCGTCAAGCCCGATCAAGACGTGCAAGTCGCCAAGGCCGCCGTCGCCGCATTGACCTGATCTTCGCTCGCCGTGAGACACGCTCCGGGCGTGTCTCCGCTTCCCTCCCCTTTTCCCACTTCCCCTGCAAGGTCGCGTGTTCGTTGCCATACTCGCTAGTCACATATTTACTAGCCATCATACGATGAGCTCGCGACGCATTGTGTTCTATCGTAGATGGGTGACAGCGGGAGGAATCAGCATGGCACGTTCGCTCACGGATGATGCAGTACACGGCCAGCAAGGCGCGCACGATGCCCCAGGCGGAGGCTGGCAGTCGATCCTAGCCACCGAGACGCATTTTCTGCGCGAGAGGGTGCCCTTCAAGGGCAACGCCTTGATGCTCAAGATCAACCACCCGGATGGCGGGTTCGAGTGCCCAAGCTGTGCCTGGCCCAATCCGGCAAAACCCGGCCCGGCGGAATTCTGTGAAAATGGCGCCAAGGCCGTCGCCTGGGAGGCCACGGCGGCACGCACCACGCCGGAGTTCTTCGCCAAGCACACGCTGAGCGAGCTTCTCGACTGGTCGGATCACGCACTCGAGAAACAAGGCCGCCTGACGCATCCGATGCGCTACAACGCCACCACCGACAAGTACGACCCCATCGACTGGGAAACCGCTTTTCGCGAGATCGGCGAGCGCCTCAAGACCTACGACCCCCAGAAAGTCGAGCTTTATACCTCGGGGCGCACCTCCAACGAAGCGGCGTTTCTGTGGCAGCTTTATGGGCGAATGCTGGGCACCCACAACTTCCCGGACTGCTCCAACATGTGTCACGAGACGACCACCGTGGCGCTCCCCCAGAGCATCGGCGTCGGCAAGGCCACTACCACGCTGGAGGATTTCGAGCACGCCGACGCAATTTTCATCTTCGGCCAGAACGCCGGTACCAACAGCCCGCGCATGATGGGCCTGCTCCACGAGGCGCGCCAGCGCGGCGCCGAGGTCATCACCTTCAATCCGCTTCGCGAGCGGGCGCTGGTCAAGTTCGCCAATCCACAGACGCCCAAGGACATGCTCACCAACCACGGTGTACCGATCAGTTCGCAATATCATCAGGTGCGTATCGGCGGCGATATCGCCGCCATTCAAGGCATGTGTAAAAGCATCCTCGAGGTCGATGATGCGGCACATGCCGAGGGCCGCCAGGGGGTGATCGATCATGAGTTCATCAGTATGCACACCGCCGGTTTCGAGGCCTTTGCCACGCACTGCCGGGCGTTGCCTTGGGAACGTCTCGAACGCCACAGTGGCCTCGAGCGCGCGGCCATGGAGGAGGCCGCCGAGGCCTGGATGCGCGCCGAGCGCGTCATCTGCTGCTGGGGCATGGGCATCACCCAACACATTCGTGGCGGCGACAACGTGCATCAGATTCTCAACCTGCTGCTGATGGGCGGCCATATCGGCCGCCGCGGCGCCGGGGCCTGCCCGGTGCGGGGCCACTCCAACGTTCAGGGCGACCGCACCGTGGGCATCTTCCACAAGTCCGGTGAGGCGTTCCTGTCGAAGATGGACGAGGTCTTCGGCATCCAATGCCCGCGCGAGCATGGCCACGACGTAGCGCTGTGCTGCGAGGCCATCCTGCGCGACGAGGTCGACGCTTTCCTCGGCATGGGCGGCAACTTCTTCCGCGCGATTTCGGATCAGGCGCGCGTCGCCGCACGCGTCAAACATATTCCGCTGACCGTGCAGATCGCCACCAAACTCAATCGAAGCCACCTGCTGCACGGCAAGGCCGCTTACTTACTGCCGCCCCTGGCGCGTACCGAGAAAGATATCCAGGCCGGGGTCGAACAGACCATCACCATCGAGGACGGCATGTGCAACGTGCAGGGCTCGACCGGCGCGCTGGAGCCGGCATCAAAGCATTTGCGCTCGGAGGTCGCCATCGTCGCCGGACTGGCACGCGCCACGCTCACGCCCAATCCCAAGGTCGACTGGGAATGGCTCAGCGAGGATTACGCGCGCATCCGCGACAAGATCGAAGCCACGCAGCCCGAAACCTTCCGCGATTACAACCGCCGGCTCGACGCGGAGGGCGTATTCCATCTCGATATCGCCGCGCGTAATCGGGTCTGGAATACCGACTCGGGCAAGGCCAACTTCCTGTTTCCTGGCGACATGCTCACCGAGGACGACTCCGTCCCCGACGCTACGCACTTCCAGCTACTTTCCATTCGCGGTCACGATCAGTTCAATACCACCGTGTATTCCTATGACGACCGCTATCGTGACATTTACGGCACCCGCAGCGTGGTGATGATGAATCCCACGGACATGGAGAAACACGGCTTCAAGGCGGGACATCGCGTCACCCTGACCGCCGTCAGCGACGATGGCATCGAACGCCAGGTATCCGGTTTCAAGCTCATCGCCTATGATTTACCCGAGAACTGCCTGGGCGCGTACTACCCGGAGGTCAACGATTTGATTCCAGTCACCAACCGGGACTACCAAAGCAATACCATCGCCGGCAAGTCGATACCGGTCACCTTGTCGTTGATGTCGAGCGAAGAGGTCGAAAACGCCACGGGAATGCTCGCCACGAGTTGAGCCAGCGATGCGCTGGTGGCCACCACCGTCAGGGCAGCAAGGATAGTCAGCTGCCTTGAGCCGTTGCGCCGCCGGTGAACCGTTTCGCCGTCGGTGAACCGCCTTGCGACCGACGGCGGGATGACGGTTTTCATCGCCATACAGTAATTTTCTGCCACACATCGTGTAAATTCATCACCCCTCTTTCAAGGTAACTTTTAAAACAAGCAATAACCTGTTTTCACTAAACGCATGAAACAATAACACCAATATTATCATTATTGACACGAACACTCGCGCACTCTTAAATAAAGATATAATTAATACCAGGGAGCGAGGGTGATGCGCAGCTTGAATAAAAAACAAATAGACAATGTTTTCATATTGCTCGAGAACACCCGTTGCTCGAGCGATCATCGCGCTTCATTGCTATTCGAAAACCCTGAATACGAAGTGATCTGTTACCGCAACGATGCCTTGCGTGGCGCGTTGCGCGAGCTCGATGAGTTGCGTGAGAAAGGCTATTATGTCTGCGGCTACCTCGCCTACGAGGCGGGCTACGCGCTTGCCGACAAGCCAGATTTCAAGTTTTGCAAACGCGCCAAGAGCGAGGCCCCACTCGTCCATTTCTATGCGTTTCGCGATGTGCGCCGTTTATCGCAGCATCAAGCCAGCCGATTTCTCGAAGCGCGCACGCCCGACACGACACCCGCGGCCATTCGCCACTTGGCGCTCAACGCGCGACGCGAAGAGTATCTCGACAATATCGACAAGATAAAATCCTATATTCGTGAAGGGGATACTTATCAAGTCAACTACACACTAAAGTATCGCTTCGAATATCAAGGCCCGCCCGTCACCCTGTATCGCAAGCTCCGAAGTCGCCAGAAAGTCGAGTTCGGAGGATTACTCAATTTTCCGGAATATGCGGTGCTGTCGTTATCGCCGGAACTCTTCCTGCGCAAGCAAGGCACGGCGCTGGAATCCAAGCCCATGAAGGGTACCTTTCCGCGCGGCGCGTCGGCCGAAGAGGATGCCGATATCCTCGATACGATGCGTCACGATACGAAAACACGCTCCGAGAACGTGATGATCGTCGATTTGCTGCGCAACGATGTCAGCCGCGTCGCCTCGCCGGGCTCCGTGGCGGTCAAGAACCTGTTCGAGATACAGACCTTCGAGACGCTGCATCAGATGATTTCCACGGTAACCGGCAAGATCGACGCCAATGCCAGGATCGAGCAGGTATTTCGCGAGCTATTCCCCTGCGGTTCGATCACCGGCGCCCCCAAGATACGCACGATGCAGATCATCGAAGAGCTGGAGCGCGAACCGCGCGGTGTCTATACCGGCGCGATCGGCTACCTGACGCCTCACAACGATTTCTGTTTCAACGTGCCCATCCGCACCTGCATCGCGCATGCCGACGGCCATGCGGAGATGGGCATCGGCGGCGGCGTGCTCCATGAGTCCGACCCCGAGGCCGAGTACGCGGAATGCCTACTCAAGGCGCGTTTCTTGAGCGGACTCAATCAAGACCTGCAACTCATCGAAACCATGCGTTACCGAGCGGATGGCGCCCACATCCAGAACCTCGAGAAACACCTGCAACGGCTGTCACGGTCGGCACGCGATCTACACTTCGCCTACGAGGCCGCCAGCGTCCAACAGGCCCTCGCCGAGGTCATCGATGGGCGCGATCACGACACACGGGTGCGCCTGTCCTTGGCTCACGATGGCCAATTCGAGATCACCACCACGTTGCTGGGGCCCGAGCACGAAGCGCCGCCTACGGCACGACTGGGCATCAGCGACCACCTCATCGACCAGCGTGCCTTCCTGCTGCAGTACAAGACCACCGCACGCGATGTCTACGACAGCGAATATCGACGCCACCAGACTCAAGGCGACTACGACGTCGCCTTCCTCAACCAAGAGGGCCGAGTCACCGAAGCCAGTCGCCATAACCTCTTCATCGAGAAGGACGGCTTGCTGCTGACGCCACCTCTCGATGAAGGCGTGCTGCCCGGCATCGCCCGCCACACGCTCATCGAAGCGAGTTGTGAGCGCTGTTGCGAACGCCCGATCACACCGCGAGACCTACTCGACGCCGACGCCATATGGCTGACCAACGCCGTACGCGGCGTCGTTCCAGTCACGCTCAGCGAGCAGGCCATACAAGCCCTAACCGACTGGGCGGGCCAGGAGGCTACCTATGCTGTGTCTCATTGATAACTACGACTCGTTCACCTACAACATCGTCTCCTACCTCAACCAACTGGGCGTCCAGCCGTGGATCGTCAAGAACGATGCGATGACGCTTGATCAACTGGCGAGTCACGACATCGAGGGCATCCTGATCTCGCCGGGCCCCTGCACGCCATCGCAGTCAGGCATTACGCTCGAGGTCATCAAGGCGTACGCGGGCAAGGTCCCGATTCTGGGCATCTGCCTGGGTCACGAAGCGATCGCCGAGGCCTTCGGGGGGTATATCGAACACGCTCGCGAGGTCATGCACGGCAAGGTATCACACGTTCATCACGACGGGCGTGGCGTGTTCGCCGGCGTCAGCCAACCGGTGCGCGTAACCCGCTACCACTCGTTGATCGTCACCCGCCAGCGCATGCCCACCGATTTCGAGATCAGCGCCTGGACCTGTGACGCACAGGGCAATATCGATGACGTCATGGGCATTCGGCATCGCGATCTGGATATCGAAGGCGTGCAGTTTCACCCCGAGTCCATCCTCACCGAGCATGGCCATCTCATGCTGGCGAACTTTCTCAGGCGGCTCTCCGTAACGCAACAACTCCGGGAAGCCGTCAACGTCTAGGGCGCCGCTCAGCCAAAATATCGTTCGGCTTACCCACTATCAGGGCCAAACCCAACACGCAGAAATTTTCGTCAGGGATCTTTCGCCATGTATACCACCACCGACAATCACACAATGGCACGTGAAAGCGAGATCCTCGCGCGCCTCACCGAGAACTGGAACCAACGCGTCGCAGTGCGCAAGGAGCGACTCGACCTGAATGACTATTACGACACCACGGCGCCGGACTTCCCACCCTCGATGGTGCCTTTCTGGGACGACCCGCGCTTCCAGGCCATCGACGAAGCGGACAAACGTCGTGTGCTCGCCGGCGCCTGGATCAACTACAACGAGAAGACGATCTTCGTCGAGGACAAGGTCATCAATCCCATGTGCTCGTTGCTGCTGCGTGATGCCCTGCCCGGCGTCAGCGATAGCGTGACCAAGAAGGCCATCGCCCAGACCCAGGTGGACGAGCAGTTCCACATTCTGATGTGCCTGGAAGTCTGCGACTGCGCGCGCCGCCAGCACCAGCTACATGATTTGCACATTCCCACGCCCCTGCTCGCGCAGCGCATGGAGACAGCGCTTTCCAAGGCGGACAACGAGTGCGAGTTCGCCTTGATACGCATGGCTTATGCCACCGTGGCCGAGATGACCATCAACGTGTTCTTGAAACGTCTCTCGCAGGACCGCAGCATCCAGCCGCTCAACCGCCTGAACACCGAGCTCCACCGCCAGGACGAAGCCTCGCACGCCGCCATTTTCGGCGAAATCGCCCGCGCCGTTTACGAACGTCTCGGTGCCGGACAGCAAGCCATCTTTCGCGCCCACCTGCTGCGCGCCATCGACGACTTCGTCGAACTCGACGTGGGATTCTGGCGCGTCATTCTTGTCTATCTGGCGATTCCCGAACGCGAGGGCATACTGCAAGATTTGACCTCGAAGAGCCGCACGAAACGCTCACTTCGCGATTACGGCGCACTGGTCAAACTGTTGCAGCAGATCGGCATTCAAGAAGAGGCGGGCTTCGTTTTTCAATAAACACGACATCGCGCTAACTGGCGCAACGCCTTGGCGCCCCACCCAGGCGCCAAGCGCGGTGGAAGTAAGGTGGGACGCAGGCTCAGCGCGCGTGGAATTCGCGACCAGCCAGGGTCGGCGCGATCACGCCCGCGCGCACCACGAAGTCGCCGAATGCCTCGCCCGCCTCGCGCTCGGCAGCGTAGCGCTGAATCAGCGGCGTCAGTTCCTCGAGAATGGTCGCCTCGTCGATGTTCTCACGGTAGAGCTTATTGAGGCGTTCGCCGGCGAAACCGCCGCCCAGATAGAGGTTGTAGCGTCCCAGTGTCTTGCCCACGAAGCCGATTTCTGCCAGATAGGGCCGCGCACAACCATTGGGGCAACCCGTCATACGCACGATGATGGCATCACCGCCCAGCCCCGCGTCATGCATGATCGCCTCGAGCCGGTCGATGAGCGACGGCAGATAACGCTCGCTTTCGGCCATCGCCAAGCCACAAGTAGGGAATGCCACGCAGGCCATCGCGTGACGGCGCAGCGGTGTCGTTTCGAACGTCATCGCGTAATCCGCCAGCAGGGTGTCGATGGCCTCGCGGCGCGCCTCGGGCACCTGGGTGATGATCAGGTTCTGGTTGGTGGTCAACACGATATCGCCTTCATGCGCCTTGGCGATCTCGCGCATGCCTGTCAGTAGCTGCGCTCCCCCGTCGATATCCGCCAGGCGGCCATTTTGAACGAACAAGCCGTAGTGCCAGAGACCATCCTCACCCTGATACCAACCAAGCCGATCACCGTTATGGGTGAGCGGCAGCTCGATTGGCGGTGCCAGCGACTCGCCCAGATACTCCTCGACGCGCTCGCGGAAGCCGTCGACGCCCAGCGCCTCGACGGTGTACTTGAGACGCGCCTGCTTGCGGTCGTGGCGATTGCCGTTATCACGCTGCACGAGCATGATCGCCTCCGACACGGCGGCCGCGCGATCCGGCGTACAGTAACCGACGATGTCGGAAAGCCGCGGGAAGGTCGCGGTCTCACCGTGCGTCATACCCATGCCACCACCGATGCAGACATTGAAGCCCTTGAGCTCACCCGCCTGTACGTCGGCGATGAAGCCGACATCGTGGGCGAATACATCGACATCGTTCTCGGGCGGGATCGCCAGCGCGACCTTGAACTTGCGCGGCAGATAATGCCGTGTGTAGAGCGGCTCGACCTCGTCGCCGGTTTCCTGAGGCCCGCCCGCCACGCGCTCTTCGCCGAGGAAGATCTCGTGATAGGCACGAGTGCTCGGCAATAGGCGAGTGCTGATCTCGTGCGCGAGGTCGTAGACCTGACGGTGCACCGCCGAGCGGTGCGGATTGGCGGTACAGATCACGTTGCGGTTGACGTCACCACAGGCAGCGATGGTGTCCATCATCGACTTGTCCAGCGCCTGCAAGTGGCCGCGCAGGTTTTCCTTGAACACCCCGTGATACTGAAAGGTCTGACGCGTAGTGATGCGCAGCGTGCCGTTGGCATAACGTCTGGCGTTGTCATCCAGTGTCAGCCACTGCGTGGGCGATACCCGTCCGCCGGGCAATCGCAGGCGCACCATGAACGAATACAGCGGCTCCAGTTTGCGATGGCGACGATCGTCGCGCACATCGCGATCATCCTGCTGATAGAAGCCGTGAAACTTGGTCAGTTGGGTATCCGCTTCATTGACCGCGCCGGTGGCCCGGTCGGCCAGGCTCTCCTCGAGAGTGCCATAAAGATAGTGGCTCTCGACCTTGAGCCGTTCATTGGGGTGCAGCTCGTCGAGCGACACGTCACGCATCTTGGCGATGATATCCATGTCGGTCTCCTCAATAGACGTCGCGCTGGTAGCGCTTTTGCTGCTGCAGATCACGCAGGTACTCGGCAGCGGTTTCCTCGTCGTACCCACCCTGCTCGCGAATCACATCGAGCAAGGCTTGGTGGACGTCCGGCGCCATGCGCTCGGCATCGCCGCACACGAAGATATAGGCCCCGGCCTGTAACCAATCATAGAGGGTAGCGGCCTGTTCGCGCAGGCGATCCTGCACGTAGACCTTGTCTTGCTGATCGCGTGAGAACGCCACGTCGAGCCGCGACAGGAGCCCCGTCTTGCGCCATTGCAGCCATTCGGCCTGATACAGAAAGTCGCTGCGCCGCCGCCGGTCGCCGAAGAACAGCCAGTTGTCGCCGCTCGCCCCGCGCGCTTCGCGCTCCTGGAGAAAGGCCCTGAACGGCGCCACCCCGGTACCCGGCCCGATCATCACGATGGGCGCCGCGTCATCGTCGGGCAGCTTGAAGTGCTTATTGTGATCGATATAGATCGGCACACGATCGCCAGGGCTGACGCGGTCGGCGAGATAGGTCGTCGCCACACCGCCGCGCGCGCGACCGTGGGTTTCATAGCGCACCACAGCCACCGTGAGGTGCACTTCATCGGGGGCCGCGGCCTGGCTCGAGGCGATCGAATACAAACGCGGCGGCAGCTTGCGCAGCGCGCGGATGAAAGTGTCCGCCTCCAGCCCCTCGACTGGAAAATGCTCCAGCACATCGATGATATGCCGCCCCTGTAGCCAGTCGCGAAGCTCGTCGCGTGATTCTTCGTCGAGCAGGCGGCGTAGTTCGGCATCATCACTGATCTCGGCCCAGTGATTGAGAAAGGGACGCGTCAGAGTGGTGACCTCGAAATCGTTGAGCAGCGCATCACGCAGTTGGCGTCCTTCCTCGAACGGTGCCTCGCCATCCAATCGCAAGGTGGCCAACAGCTCATCGACATAGGCAGGGTCGTTCTGCGGCACGACGCCCACCGCATCGCCGGGGAGATATTCCAGCCCCGACTCCTCCAGCGAGAGCTCGACATGCAGTGTCTGCTTGTCGGAATCCTGGGTATTGAGCGGCTGCACCTCCAGAACTTCCGCCCGGTAGGGATGCGAACGCGAGTAGGTCGCGGCCGCCGCATCGCTCGCTCCGGAAGCCGGCCCCGGTGCAGCGCTCCCCGAGAGCGCGGCAAAGGCCTCGAGTGTCGCGTCGATCCATTGCGTGGCGGTCTCTTCGTAGTCGACATCGGCGTCGACCCGTGCACACAGGCGCTGCGCGCCCAAGGCTTCGAGTCGCGAATCGAGCACCTTGCCGGACTCGCAGAAATATTCGTAGCTGGCATCGCCCAATCCAAAGACGGCGAAGCGATGGTCGTCACTCAAACGTGGCGCCTTGCGTCCCGCCAGCAACTCGTAAAAACCCAAGGCGCTATCCGGCGGGTCGCCATCGCCCTGGGTGCTGACCACCGCCATCAACCGGGTGGCCTGCTTGAGGTCTTGTTTGCCGAAAGACGCCATGTCCTTCAGCTCGACATCGAGTCCCCAGGCACGCGCGCGCTCGGCCGCCTGCTCAGCCACGCCTTCGGCATTGCCGGTCTGGCTGCCGAACAGCACGGTCAGCGGCTCACCGGGCGTCGGGGCCGGTGATTCGGTGGCCGCCGGTGCGTCATGCACATCCAGACCGGCCAGATAGCCCTGAAGCCAGGCGCGTTGCCGGGCGTCGAGATCGGCCAGCGCGTCATTGAGCCGCCGCGCCTGATCGGCGCTGAGGGGGCTGTTCGATTCGGACAAGCGTCCTTGCGACATTGGACCTCTCATCGTTGCGTAAATGCTTGGAAAACGAAGACCTCTAGACTAGCAAGTCTGAAAAGAATGAAAAATTCTAAAGCGCGATTCTTATATTCCATAAAGGACTAAATCATCGAGTCACTCGTGCACGCCTTCGTTTGCCTGCGAACATACTGGTCTTCATGGTGTCGACTCTCTAGACTGAGCCGGACGCTTCACCCATCCAAGGAGAGACCATGAGCGATTCCGCCGTCACTATCCAGTGGATCGACATTCCATCCCACGACGGCCAGACCTTCAAGGGCTATCTCGCCCTGCCACCCGCCGGCAAGGGCCCGGGTATCGTCCTGATTCAGGAAATCTTCGGCGTCAACGCCCATATCCGCAGCGTCGTCGAGCAATACGCTCAGGATGGCTACGTGGTGCTCGCGCCGGATGTCTTTTGGCGTCAGGAGCCGGGCGTCGAGCTCGACTATGAAGGTGCCGACATGGACAAGGCCTTCAAGCTCGTCGGCGATATCGACTTCACGGTGGCCGTCAAGGACCTGGCCAGCACCACCCTGGCATTGCGACAACGCGGCGAGTGCGACGGCGACGTCACCGCCATCGGCTACTGCATGGGCGGTATCCTCGCCTATCTGGCGGCCATCGAATCCGGCGTCGACCGCGCGGCGAGCTTCTACCCTGGCGGCATCCATAAGCACCTGGACAAGGCTACGCGACTCGACGTGCCGGTGCAGTTCCATTTCGCCGGCAACGATGGACATATCCCCGCCGAGACCGTCGATCAGGTACGCGATACCTTTGCCGACCGCGACGACATCACGATCAACGTCTACGACGGCGCCGATCACGGTTTCAACTGCTGGGCCCGCAGCGCCTACCACCGCCATGCGGCAGCGCTCTCCCACGGCCGCACTCTGGTCTTCCTCGAAGACCGCACCTGACACTCAGCCATCCACATCTTGCCAGCGAGAACACCGGCCAAGACGGGGTTCTCGCCCACCTTTCCCATGGACTCGACAGTCTCGCGAACACCATGTTTCGTCATCGGGAACGCACTTTCCGAAACGCCCTCGTCGCCACGCTCTCACCGTTAAGGCAGGTGTCACAGCTTTCTTTAAAAACAATTTAAATCAATTACTTGAAAAGAACGTTCTTCCCTTTTCGTGCATCGCTCTTGCCTCCTCCCGCCTGAACTCGGCCCGCCATATGCCTGTCTTTGCGTCTCTCACGGAGACGTCATCGCCTGATCAATAGTGAGATAGCCTCTCATTTACATTCGTTCTCGTTTACTATTCTTGGCGCTTTCACGACGGATCATTCCTCACGGGATCAACAGGTAGGAACCTCGCCATGACATCTCTACGTCGCTTTTGCATGACCGCGACCGGCATCGCCGCGCTCTCCGCCACCTTGCCGGCCAGCGCCACGACCCTGGAAACGGCCTTCGGCTCGGTTGAAGTCGATGACGACCCCACGCGAGTGGTCACGCTCTATACAGGGGCGCTGGATACGGCACTGACAGCGGGCATGACGCCCCTCGGTGCGGTCGCCACCCGCGGCGGAGACGGCGTACCCAGCTACCTGAACGACGCCGCCGGCGATATCTCCATCGTCGGCACCCCGCGGGAAACCAACATCGAGGCCGTGGCCGCGCTCAAGCCAGACCTGATCCTCGCCTCGCCGCAACTGCCCGAGGCGCAATATCAGCTACTCTCGCGTATCGCACCCACCGTGGTACCGGATGTCACGCCCTACCAGATGGCTAGCTGGGAGCAAGAGGCGCGAGTGTATGGCAAGGCCCTCGGACGACTCGATGCCGTCAACGAGGCGATCGGCACGGTCGACGCTCAGGCACAGGAAATCCGCGAAGACGTCGCAGGTTCCTCCACCGCCAGTCTGATTCGCTGGATGCCGCAAGGCGCCATCGTCATGGCACCGCAAATTTTCTCCAATACGCTTCTCACTCGCAGCGGTTTCACCGTCGATGACGGCGATACCGTCAAACAGGGGCGCCCGCACAGCGATCCGCTGAGCCTGGAGAACCTATCGAGGATCGATAACGACTGGCTATTCCTGGCCACGCTGAACGCCGAGGGCGATGAGGCTTACCAAGCGGCCAAGCAGTCGCCGGCCTTCGAACGCCTCGACGTCGTGCAGCAGGACCACGTGATCACCGTCGACGGCCAGCTATGGACCAGTGCGTCCGGGCCGATGGCGGCGCAGGCGATCCTCGATGACATCGACACCGCCATGCGCGAGATGAAGTGACCGCTACATGACGTCGTTCATGAACCGTCACGCCGACAGCAGCGTCATGGGCAGCCTGAGAGCCTGTCTCCGGGCCGCTACGTCGTCCTCGCCGGTCGCCACGTGGGGGCTGTTGATGATCTTGCTGGCGGTCATCGCATTACTGAGCTTGCTGTTCGGGGCCGGCGATGTCGGCCCAGGGCGCGCTTGGCAAGCACTTAGCGATTTCGACGCCGCCGCCATGCACGATAGCGAGGCCCATTTCGTGATCGGCGAGCTACGCCTGCCGCGCTTGGGAATCGGCCTGGTGGTGGGAATCGCCCTGGGGATCGCGGGCGCGCTACTGCAGGCCGTAACGCGCAACCCATTGGCGGAACCCGGACTGCTGGGCGTCAGCGCAGGTAGTGCCTTCGCCGTGACGCTGGCGATCCTGTGGGGAGCGGATGCTGCCACGCTGCGGATCTCGGTCGCGCAACTCGGCGCCTTGGGCGGGTGTTTGTGCGTACTGGCCGCCGCGCGCCTGCAAGGCATCGGCAACGACCCGGTCCGTCTCATTCTCGCCGGGGCGATTCTGTCGGGATTGCTGCACTCGCTGTCGTCGCTGATCCTGCTGTTCGATCAATACACGGCGGATGAGATCCGCTTCTGGGTGGTGGGTAGCCTCGCCGGCCGGGACGCCGCAGACCTGATGCCGCTGGCTCCCAGCCTGGCACTGGCCGCGCTGCTGACCGTCATTCTCGCGCGCCCACTCGCGGCGTTGGCGCTTGGCGAGCATGTCGCCATTGGCCTGGGCCATCACCCCCGCATGGTGCGTCTCTTGGTGATCGTCGTGGTCGCGCTGTTAGTCGGCGGCGCCACGGCCATCGCCGGCCCCGTCGCCTTCGTGGGACTGGTGGTGCCCTTCGCCGCGCGAGCACTGGCCGGTCCCGACATTCGGCGAACCCTGTGGTTCTGTCTACCGCTGGGGCCCATCGTCGTCGTCAGTGCGGATATCGTCTCACGGCTGGTGGTGCCGCCTTCCGAACTGCCACTAGGGGTGATCACGGCGCTGATCGGCGCGCCCGTATTGATCGCCGTGGTCCGTCGCCGCCGCCTACCGATGCTATGAGTTGCCCATGTCGAACACGCTTTCCACCGCCTCGCGTCCGACGCAACCCGGCATGACGTCATGCTCTCGCACGCAGACGCCGAGCCAGGCGCGCACAGGCAAACTTTTCCTCACGCTGCCGTTAGGCCAACGCCTTCCGCTGCGGTTCGTCGTCGACAAGCGCAACCTGATCGTCAACCTGTCGCTGATGGGGCTTTTACTCTTGCTGACGGGGGGATCGCTTGCCATCGGCAGTGCCGCGACGCTGTCCGCATCGGCGACGTTCGAGGCATTGCTCGGCCAGGGTAGTGCGCTGGACAACTTCGTGGTTCGCGAATTGCGCCTGCCGCGTGTGGTTGCCGGCATCGTCACCGGCAGTGCCTTCGCTCTGGCCGGCTGCCTGATGCAGACGGTGGCGCGCAACCGCCTGGCGACGCCGGGCATCGTGGGGCTCGACAATGGTGCCACGGCCTTTGCCGTAGCCTCCGTAATCGGTACCGGCATCAGCCTGGCACCGCCCGCCATGGCCTTGACCGGCGCCGCCGTCGCCGCCGCACTGACCTTCGGGCTGACCGGCAGCATCGGCGTGCGCGGCTATCGCTTCCTGGTTGCCGGCATCGGCGTGGGCGCGGTGTTCGGCGCCATTACCCAGCTCATGCTGACGCGGGTCTCCATCGATGCCGCCAACGCCGCCTACCCGTGGACGGTGGGCAGCCTCAACGCGCGCCCCGCGCATGCAGTTTCGATACTCTCACTGGCGCTACTGCCCGCACTGTTGGCCGCGATTCGACTGACACGCTCGCTGACCGTGATGCGCCTCTCCGACGCCGTAGCCACCAGCCTGGGCGTCTCGACAAGTCGCTGCCGCCTGATGGCGCTGAGCGTGGCGGTGATTCTCACCGGGCTGGCCGTGGCGGTGGCCGGCCCGGTGGGCATGGTGGCGCTGATCGGCCCCGAGTTCGCGCGCCAGATCAGCGCCAGAAACACGGTCCCGGTGGTCGGCGCGACGTTGGCCGGCGCTATCGTCATGCTCGCCGCCGACCTGCTAGGGCGCGTGATACTCGCCCCCATCGAAGTACCGGTGGGCATCATCACCGCCTTGACCGGCAGCCCGCTGCTCCTGTGGATACTCTTGAACCCCCATACCAGGACGACCCCATGACCCAAGAGGCTTTCGTTTCCGCGCCCGTCGATGACGACAGCGCTCCGGACATCGCGACGCAGGGGCTATCGCTCGCCTATGGCAACGTCTCCGTCATTGAGGGGCTAGAACTGCGCCTTCCCGCCGGCCAGGTCACTGCCATCGTGGGCCCCAACGGCTGTGGCAAGTCGACCCTGCTGTCGGGGCTGTCGCGCTTGCTCAAGCCGTGCGCGGGCGCGGTCCTGCTCGATGGCGCGGACATCCAGCGCGTGCCAAGCCGACAGTTGGCCAAGCGGTTGGCGCTACTACCGCAACACCCCCACGCCCCCGAGGCGCTGACCGTGGCCGAACTGGTGCGTTTCGGACGTCATCCGCATCAAAGCTGGCTATGCCAATGGTCCAGCGACGACAAGGCCTGCGTCGACGAGGCGCTTGCCATGACGGGGCTGACCACGCTGGCCGAGCGCCCGGTGGATGCGCTCTCCGGCGGTCAACGTCAACGCGCCTGGATCGCCCTGGCCATCGCCCAGCAAACCTCGACGCTGCTGCTCGACGAGCCCACCTCGGCACTCGATCTTGGGCATCAGGTCGAGGTCTACGAGCTCATCCGCTCGCTCACCGCTGCGGGCAAGACCATCGTCATGGTCATCCACGATCTGGTCGGCGCCTGTCGCTACGCCGATCACCTGATCGCCATGCACCAAGGGCAGATTCTCGCCGAAGGGCCGCCGGGAGAGACGGTCACGGCCGATCTAGTGCGGCGACTGTATGGCGTCGATTGCACATTGATGACTGACCCCGCCACCGGCGCCCCGCTGCTCACCAATGTGCGCCGCACACGCGACGCCCTCGACGGCAGCGCGACCTAGGCGTTTATGGCCATGCCGATCACATGGCCGCTGCCCTATCACTGACACGCGTCTCTGGCTACCATCCACGGATTCATTCAGGAAACGATATAGGGAAGTAGCATGCGTGATGGATTTCACTTCTACGAGCCGCACCAGGGCCACGGCTTGCCCCACGACCCGTTCAACGCCATCGTCGGGCCACGACCGATCGGCTGGGTTTCCTCTCAGGATCGCGACGGCCACCTGAACCTGGCACCCTACAGCTTCTTCAACGCATTCAATTACACGCCGCCGATCGTGGGGTTCTCCAGCATCGGCTACAAGGACAGCGTGCGTAACATTGCCGCCACCGGCGAGTTTTGCTGGCACTTGGCGACCCGCCCACTCGCCGAACAGATGAATGCCAGCTGTGCCAGCGTGGCACCTGAGGTCGACGAATTCGCGTTGGCCGGCCTGACACCGCACGCTTCCCAGGTCGTCGACGTAGCGCACGTCGCCGAGGCACGCGTCGCGTTCGAGTGCCGGCTGAGTCAGCTGATTCAGCTCCACTCCGCCGCCGGGGAGTCGCTCGAAACCTGGCTGGTGCTGGGCGAAGTCGTCGGTGTGCACATCGATCGGTCACTGCTGCATGACGGCGTCTATCAGACTGCCGCCGCGCGCCCCATTCTGCGCGGTGGCGGTCCGGCTGATTACTTCGAAATCAGCGCCGAGCAGAACTTCAAGATGGCGCGTCCAGGATAGAGACATCCCAACATCGACGCTGTCGAGAATGTGAAGGCGTCTGTCGTTGTCCATACTGTAAGCGCTCTGGTGTTGCATTAGCGACGAGCACCAAGCGAAGGCTACAACATTCTTCGAGATGACCGTTAACCGTGGAGGAAGCAGAACATGGCAGGCGGATGGTCGAAAGACGGCGCCGTTCAAGAGCAGATCGACAGCACGATCGAAGACGCCTTGGAACGCGCGCGAAGCGAACTTCCTAGCGGGGAAAGCCTGAACGACTGCGAAGAATGTGGCGAGCCGATCCCACAAGCACGGCGCGAAGCAGTAAAGGGCGTACGCCTGTGCATCGCGTGCCAGAGCGAGCGCGACAAGCAGCGTACCGCCGTCAGCGGCTACAATCGACGCGGCAGCAAGGACAGCCAACTGCGATAGGCATCGTCGGACGAGGCGGCAAAGCCCCACTTGTCTGCGACTTCCTACCAAGCCGTTACCTCATGAGCCACGTACTCTGCGTGATACACTAGCGTCCACTTTCGTATTCGCAATGCAGGACGCCCACATGTCCCTCGACGATCTTCACCTCAATCTTCGCAACTTGACGCCCGAGGACTATCCGCAGCTCAAGACGCTGATGGACCGTGTCTATCACGATATCGGCGGCGCCTGGCCGCAGCGCACCATCGAGCGTCTGATCAGCGAGTTTCCCGACGGCCAGATCGTCATCGAGGATGATAAGACACTGGTCGGCGTGGCCCTGACCGCGCGCGTCGACTACGAGGAATTTTCCAACCCGCACCGCTACGACGATCTAATGGATCAGCGGGAGATCATCCTCAACGCCCCCAAGGGCGACGCCATGTATGGCCTGGACGTGCTGATCGATCCGGCGTATCGCGGCTACCGGCTCGGCAGACGCCTCTACGAAGCCCGCAAGGATCTGTGTAAGTCATTGAATATGCGCGCCATCCTTGCCGGCGGCCGAATTCCCAACTATCACCAGTACGCCAGCGAAATGTCGCCGGCCGAGTATCTGGATCAGGTCTCGCGCAAGGAAATACACGACCCCATCCTCTCCTTCCAGTTGGCCAACGATTTCCAGGTCAAGCGGCTATTACGCAAATACCTGCCGGAGGATGAAAAGTCTCAGGGCTACGCGACGCTGCTGGAGTGGAACAACATCCTTTTCGAGCCCGCTGAATCGGTGCTCGATACTCGCAAGACGCAGGTGCGAGTGGGCGCGGTGCAATGGCAGATGCGCGAGTTCTCTTCGGTGGAGGCGGTACTGCAACAGGCCGAGTACTTCGTCGATGCGCTGTCGGATTACCAGAGCGACTTCGCGGTCTTCCCGGAACTCTTCAATGCTCCGTTGATGGGGCTGCAGGATCGCGCCGCCCAGCAGGATCAGATCGCGGCCATCCGCTTTCTGGCCAGCTTCACCGAACACTTCAAGACCGAGCTGTCACGCATGGCGGTGTCCTACAATATCAACATCATCGCCGGTTCGATGATCGAGGAACACGACGACGGGCACCTTTACAACATCTCCTATCTCTTCCACCGCGACGGCGACATCGAGGCGCAAGCCAAACTGCACATCACGCCACAGGAGCGCCGCGATTGGATCATCGAAGGCGGTGACGATCTGCGCGTCTTCGATACCGATGCCGGGCGAATCGGCATTCTGATCTGCTACGACGTCGAGTTTCCGGAGCTCTCGCGGCTGCTCGCCGATCAGGACATGGATATCCTCTTCGTGCCGTTCTGGACCGATACCAAGAACGGTTACCTGCGCGTGCGCCACTGCTCTCAGGCACGCGCCATCGAAAACGAATGCTACGTGGTACTGTGCGGGAGCGTCGGCAACGTGCCATCGATCGAAAACATGGAGATCCAGTACGCCCAATCCTCGGTGTTCTCGCCCTCGGACTTCGCCTTTCCCCACGATGCGGTGCTGGCCGAAACCACCCCCAACACCGAGATGATCATGTTCTCGGATCTCGACCTGACCCGTCTCACGGTGGTGCGCAACGAAGGCTCGGTCACTAACTTGAAGGACCGCCGCCAGGATCTGTTCGACCTACGTTGGCGCGATTGGTCGTGGAAGTCCGGCTCGCGCCAGGAAGACACCTGAGTCGAGACGCTAGTGGAAGACGGCGAGGAGATCGACCATGAAATGGTGGAACGCCTGGCGCGGCGAGCGCCATCCCTTCCCCACCGAGGCCTGGGCCGAAGGCCAGGCCCGGGTACCACTGTTGATGGCGCTACCCGAGGGCGATGCCCGACGCCTCGGGGAGCGCGCCTGGGCCTTCCTGCACCGCAAACGGCTTTCGTTATTCGACGATGAGTTGTTCGACCTGCCCGCACGGCTGGCACTGGTCGCCCAAGCCTGCCTGATGACGCTCTACTGGTCGGAAGGTAACGCACGCGAGGCCTTCGCCAACGTCCATGAGATCCTCGTGCTGCCGGGAGCCTTCCGCCGCAAGGTAGAGGAAATGGACGAAGCCGGCGTGATGCATGAATACGAGGACGAGCGCGTCGGCGAGACCTGGCATCAGGGACCTATCGTCCTCGCTCTGTCGGACATTCAGGAAAGCGGCGGCTGGGGCGGCTTTAATGTCGTCATTCACGAGTTCGCCCACAAGCTGGACATGGGCAACTCGCTGGACGCCGACGGCTTTCCGCCACTGCCGCGCGCTATCGACGCCCGTGACTGGCACCGCATCTTCACCGACGTATGGAACGATCTACAGGCGCATCTCGAGCGCGGCGAGACCACGCCCATCGACGACTACGCCGCCACGCATCCCGGCGAATGCTTCGCGGTCTGCTGCGAGTACTTCTTCACCGCCCCAGACCAGCTCGATGCCGCCTACCCAGAGCTCTACGCGCTGCTGGGACGCTACTTTCGGCAGGAGCCGTTAACGCGCCTACATGCAGCCTCCGACTCCATGTCATCACAATAAGCGGTCAGCAATTCTGCCGAGAGTTCTCAATGCCATGTCCGACATCACCAGAGCTATCGGAGAGCAGGTGGTCGTGGTACTTACCTTATGGAACGATAACATACAGTGCAGCGGGTCCTGTCAGCGAGCCCACCGAGAGGTCACTGATGGGCTTCTCCCATTCGCGCGTTGCGCTTTCTTAGGTACTTGATCAGTGGAACGATGACCGCCAGCGTCACTACGGTGATGGCTATGTACAGCAAGGTTGCGCTGATCGGCCGCGAGAAGAATATCGACGGATCACCCTGCGACATGGCCAGCGACCGGCGGAACTCGCTCTCGGCGATCGGCCCCAAGACAACGCCGAGGATGATCGCCACCAGCGGGAAATTGATTTTCTCGAGCAGGAACCCCATAACGCCAAACCCCAGCATGAGCCAAACATCGAACATCGAGTTCTGCACCGAGTACGTCCCTACTACGCAGCAGATGATGATGATCGGTCCTAGGGCCGAATAGGGGATATTCAGCAGCCGTGACAAGACGGCTACGAACGGCTTAGAGAACGCCAACATTAACAAGTTAACGATCAACAGGCCGACGAACACAGCATAGATCAGGTCGCCGTTGTTGGTCATGAACGACGGGCCGGGCTGCAGGCCGTGCATGATGAAGGCCCCCAGGATAACGGCCGTCGTCCCGCTACCGGGAATACCGAGGGCGAACAGCGGTACGAGAGCTCCCATTGCCGCAGCGTTGTTAGCCACTTCCGGCGCCGCCACCCCTTCCGGCACACCCTTGCCGAACTCCTTTGGATGCTTGGACCATCGTACCGCCTCGCTATAGCTCACCATTGCCGCAGTGCTAGCCCCGATCCCCGGCAGGATGCCGATGGCCACGCCGAGAATCGACGACCGAGCCAAGGTCATACGAATCCGCCGGATGATAAGAGCGTCGAAAATTCGGATTTTCACTTTCTTGACCGGTATGTGTGGAGCGTTGCCCTGGGCACGCTTCAACACCTCGGAGATGGCGAACATTCCCACAATGATTGGAATCAGTTGAATCCCGCCGGCCAAGTTGAGGTTGCCGAAGGTATAGCGCAGGGTGCCGGTCATCGGATCGATACCTACCGAGGCCACGAAAAGCCCGATCATGGCGCCGATCAGGCCGAGCAGCAAGCTACCGCCCAGCGACGCCACCACGGTCAGGCCAAGTACCGCTAGGGCGAAGAATTCCGGCGACGAGAACTGCAGCGCGACCGACGCCAGCATCGGCGTAAAGACGATTAGCGCGATAGTCCCCACGAGCCCGCCGACTGCCGAACTCAATATGCCGATGCCCAGGGCCTTACCAGCTTCACCTCGCTGGGTCATGGGATAGCCGTCGAAGGAGGTCATGACGGCCTCTGGCGTCCCAGGCGCCCTGTAAAGAATAGCGGTAATCAATCCCGAAAAGACCGTGGAGGCATAGATCGCCGTCAACAGCATAAAGGCCGTCGTAGAGTCCATGCCATAGGTCACCGGCAACAAAATGACAACCAAAATAACACCGCTGATACCCGGTAAGGCGCCGCCGATAAAACCGATAAATACAGCAGAGAGCAGAATCAGGAAATTCATCGGCTGCAGGACAACCGAAAATCCGTTCAAGAGACCATCTAGCATTGTCTGTTTTCCTCAATCACATCTGCGGCAGTGCATCGTTACGACATGTTCGACTATCACGATCATGGCAGGGGAATATTCAGCAGGGTGTCGAAAACGACCAACACCAGTGCCGTCCCCGCTAACGTCGTCATACCGATTGTCATCTTCCGCTTCGCACCCAGCGTCAGACTGCACAGGAAGGAAAAGGCAATTGTTGAACACAGGAAACCAACGAGATTCATCGATACCGTGTACAGCACCACCAGCACAAGAAGAACCCAGTGCCGATTACGGGCGAAGATGCCGTCGGTTGCGACCTCGTCAGCATCGCCAGAATCGAACTTCTCGGGGCTCACTTCCTCTGTCGTCCCACCGTCTTTTGCCCTGCGTGATTCGGCACTGGTCGAGATGACCAACATCACCGCCAGAACAAGCATCGCCACTAGTACCAACAGTGGCCAAGTACGCGGCCCGATCAGCGTGGAAACCTCTGCGGAACTCGGCAATTGCCAGGTCAGGGCCAAGAAAAAAGATCCTCCGACCATGACACAGATAATGAAGGCATACAGCTTTCTAGTCATAACTGTCACCGAAGACGCATGGGAACCGACGACCTACTCGGCGTCAGTTTCAGGAAAAAAGGACGGCAGGTTTCCGGTCGGTAAGCCGTGGAACTCATTCGGCCACCTCAGTGGAAACCTCCGCCCTTATCGACAAGATCATCCAATCATTGGTTGCCAAGCAGCTTCTTGTACTGCTTGAGGTCGGCCTCGAGCGCTTTTCGATAGGCATCGCTGCCCATCCACCCATCGCGATAGTCCAAGTGGACTTTGCTGAGGTAGTCCTGATATTTATCAGACTCGTAGATGTTCTTAAGGGTGTTTTCGATCGCCGCCACCGTTTCCTTGGGTGTGTCGGCGTTAACGAAGACCCCGCGCTCGTTACCATCCGTTAGGTTCCATCCCTTCTCAACGGTCGTTGGAATGTTGGGGAAATCCTCCAATCGTTTGTCAGCAAAGACCAAAATGGGCTTCATCTTGCCGGATTCCATGTAGCCTAGAATCGAGCTGATCTCACCAAACATGCCGTCGATGTTGCCGCTCAACACGTTGGCCGAAACGCTTCCCTCCTGGGCGTAGGGAATGAAATTCATTTTCAACCCGCTGGCCTCCTTGAAGCCGAGAAACGCCATCTTGTCAGGGCTAGCGGCGGCAGTCCCGCCAATCACCACCTCACCGGGGTTGTTTTTGGCGTAATCGTAAAACTCTTTGAAATTCTCGTATTTGTCCGGATTCACGATCAACGTCATGACGTCCGACTGCATACGAGCCACCGGCGTCAGTTGGTCAAGCCCGGTCGGGTTCTGGCCAGCGGCCAGCGACGTGATGTAGGTCGACGACGAGAAATCCAAGGTGCGGCCGTTGGGTTTGCTGTTCGATGTGCGCTGGTGAGCAATGGCACCCGACGCGGTAGGCAAGTTGATTACAGTCACCGTAGTATCCAGGCGCTCCTCTAGCATTGGCTGCACTGTTCTAGTGAAATTGTCGGTACCGCCACCTGCGCCGGCGGCGACCAGCGCCTTGATGTTGCCAGATGGGTAGCCCGAGGCCTCAGAATTGGCCAAACTGGCACCACTAATGGTGGCGACACTCACACTCAGGATACCGATCGCTGCGAGTTTGTATTTATCGAGCATTTGACTGGCTCCCTCTCGAAATCAGGAAATATTGTCGTTAATCGACGGAGCGACGTGTACGTTCCGTCAGGTTCATTGGAACCGTGATTTGGTGTCTGGCGATGCGCGGCTCATCAGCCACGCTGGTATTCGTAGCGTTCTTGCAGGTCGTTCACCTCCTCGTCGTTGAGACTTCTGGGGTTCGTGAACGTCTATAGGAATTCCCGCATCACCCCGCGCTAATATCTCGATGACAAACCTCAGACTGTCGTAGACCTTAGGACCGTACCTTCAGGCACAAAGCGCTTTCACGTCTCATGTTTGCTCCTGAAAGAAAGTCCTGTCCTGCTCTCGCCGCAATCTCAGCAATGAGGAATCGGGGACATTATCCAGTGCATCGAATGGAATCGGCTCGCCCGCAGTGACGTCGCACAACAAACGCGCTCCCGGCAGTAAATAGAATGGAGCCGCCCCCCCTCCATCGATAGGCCGGGCCGGGTGCACCTCCGGACGCAGTCCATCGATGACACGATGGTGACCGACCATCTCGAAACGATACCCGGCCGGCAGATCGCGGATGGCCCTTGCGACCAGATCAACTCTAGGCTGGGTCGCATCTCCGCCACCCGATGACAGACCATGAAGTACGGCATCGAGCAGCGAGATCGGTGCCTCAAGACCCAATAGATGACGCGGAAGGTATACCATCGCACTTGACCCATTACGGCTGACCACGTGTCCCTTACCGCGCAACAGTTCCCAGGATGCAAAGTCTTCGCAGCGTAGGACGACAAATACCCCGCCAGCGAAGCTGACCTCATCCGGCCTACGCAGGCAGTTGAAGACCTCCAGCCGGCCGCCATGCTTGAGGATCCCACCCTGGTCGCGGGTATCCAACACAGTCGGCACCTCAGGGATTCTCAATAACGGTGCGTGAAATTCCGGGCGATCTGGGAATAGACCTGTTGCATTGGCAACATTGGTCATCTCGCAAAGATCCGGTACCGAGATCAGTTGCATATCGCTGGCGGTTTCAATTCGCGCGCCCGCCATCTCGGCTTCCCGACTATCCTCTAGCGTCCACAGGTCGGCCATGGACGGCAGCGGATAACGTTCATCGTTGCAGTATATTTCCTGATTCGTCTCGTCCCAGACGAAATCGTATTCGCTGCTCTTGCCAGCAGCGATGATTTCGAAACCCAACGTCCTGGCCCAAGTCACCATACCGATCAAAAGACTGGGCTGATCGCCATCCAGCGGGGTAAAGACCAACCCCTTTGCTAACGCCTTGTGAGTCAAGTAGGGACCAACCACCGATTCCGTTTCCTTGGTGGCAATGCCAACATGCTTGCCAGCCTCGATAGCGGTCTCGGCGTGCAAAGCTCCGGCTTCTGGTATACCAGTTGCTTCAACAAGAATATCGAATGGCAAATCGACGACCGTGCTCAGATCGCCGCTGGCAATATAGTATCCGGTATCCCAAGCCGTGCGAGCCTGATCGACCCCATGGCACTCGACGATGGCCGCTATATCGACGCCAGCACGCTCTAGGGCCAAACGTGCACTCCGGGCATCGACATCGACCGCGATTCTCGCAGAAAAAGCTTTCATATTAAGGGCTTGACGTAATACACCGGTACCGAAATCGCCAACACCTGCAACGCAAGCTTCAACAATCCGATCACTTTCGAAATAGTTCAGATAATTCATTCGAGAATCGCCAATTCCTGAAGCGGGAAAACGACCATGCCCCACTCACGTTGTCCATATTGTCCGGCATGTCGTCGTGCCGAATAGTGAGTGAAGGCTAGTGGTATACCATTTTAACCGTCAAAGGAACGACAGTTAGACTTTAGTGGCCTCTGCGTTCTTTAATCTAGTAACTACCTGATAAGGATGGACAAAAAAATTTCTATGCCGATATGGTAAAGTTGATTTATAAAAGGATGGTATGCCATATTTACTGCAAATTGGCAGGCAGTTTTCCATGACTTCACTCGACGATATCGCCCAGACATCCCAACAGGGCCTAGTCACCAAGGTGACCAACTATCTTCGCGAGCATATCGTGATGGATCACTTTCAACCGGGACAGCGACTGCCCGAGCGCACTCTGGCAGAAGAGCTGCAGGTCTCTCGGACCCCCCTACGAGAGGCCTTGAAGATACTCGCCGCTGAAGGGCTGGTAGAGATCCTGCCAAACCGAGGTGCGGTGGTTTCCGATGTCAGCCCCTTGGACGTTAAAGAGAAAGCCTACGTATTGAGCGTACTTGAGCAGGCCGCAGCAGAGCTCGTCTGCGAAAAAGCAACCGACCGCGACATTACCGAGTTACAGGCGCTGCACTACGAGATGAAAGCGGCATTCATTCGCGGCGATCGGCAGAACTATTTCCGCATCAACCAAGAGATTCACGACCGCATTGTCGTCCTTTCGGGTAATAGATCGCTGAGAGAGATGCATGGCTATCTGTGTCGCCAGTTGTATCGCGTACGCTATCTATCTAACGAGAAAAGCGAGAAGTGGACGACCGCCATGGCCGAGCATGAAGCAATCATGGCGGCTCTTGAGGCGCGAGACGCAACGAGAATGGGGCAAGAACTACGCAATCATCTTGGCAAAACCTGGTTCAAATTTGCCGCCAACGAAAATCCTGATGCACAGCCGTCAGGCCAGGCGGACGCAAAGCCGGCCAAGCAAACGAAAGAGTCCCCGCCCGCCGACGAGCAATGATTATCTATGCGGCGATACACCGGCAGGACCCCCTGAGGCGACGCCCGACGCACTGAGTTCTTCCCACCCCTGGCGCCATCATTTCGCCCTCTCGACGCCGCCGGTGCCGACCGGCGTAGCCGAGCTCAGATGCGTGATCGACGCTCTCACTGGATAGTGCGGGCACGCTCGTAGAGCGCTGCGGGGTCCTCGCCGCCCTTGCCGCTTTCGCCGTTTTGATTGCTTTCGTTGCTCTGGCTATCGGTGGCCAACCCGGCACTGCTTGAATCGCTGCCACCGGCTATTTCGGAGAGGGTTTCCAGAGGTGACACGATCAGGTTCTCGAGCGCCTCGCGGATCGCCTGGTCGATCACGCTACCGATATCGATCGCGCCGGGATGATCGAGCGGCAATGTCATGGGGATATCGAGCTCGATGGTGCCGTCATCGCCTTTCAAGACACCGACCAGCATCTTGAGGGGCAAATCGGTCGCCGAGGCGTCGACCTCTTTGCCAAGCACGAGTCGATGCAAGACGAGATGATTCTGCGCTTTCAGGCGCCCCTGCACGAGCCGATAGTGAAGATCCAGCGTCGCCTGACCCTGCTCGACGGCATAGCCGCCGAACGCGCGCAGGTAAGGCGCGAAGGTCTCGAGCTCGAGACGCTCGAAGTGCAGATGAAGGTTACCGTTCAGGGCATTGCCGAGCGGATCGAAGACACCTTCGATGCGCATCGGCGAGCCATCGGATACCTGTCCTTCGAGTGACAGCTGCCCCCCCTTCGCCTGCCGGGAACCCAGCTGTCGCCACTCGCCATGCAGCGCCGAGAAATCGATCTCGAACGTTCGCGGTAGATGGCGGTCGGTAAAGGCCACTGCACCGCGCTCGATGGTCAGGGTCTCGAGGGCGTAGCGCATCCCGCTGCCCTTGGCGTTACCCTCCCCGGCACCGGCAGTCCCGGTATTCCCGCTCGATGACGGCGGGCGCCAGACGTCGAGATTGGTGTCGAGCCGTTCGCCGATGGTGACATCGAGCCAGGGGGCGGTAAGCGTCACCCGCTCGGCGGTCAGCACGGGATGCGTGCTGGTAAAGGTCAACCCGTTCACGGCGACGCGCTCGGCACGGGCGATGGGGCGCTCCCCTTCGGGACCACGCATTTCGAGTCCTGCAATCTCGCCCTGACCGTGGATACGCGTACCGGCATCGCTGGCGCGGCCCGCACGCAATCGAATCTGCGCGCCTAGCGAACCCGCCGCCGGCTCGGCGCGAACGACGTGCGCCAGATAGCCCGACAGCGTGGTCAGCGGAACTTGGTCCGCGTCGAGATCGATATCCACCGTCCACGGCGCGAAGCCCATCTCACCATTGCCTTTCAGGGTGCCACCGTTCCAGTTCGCCCGGCCTTCCAGGGTGAAGGGCCGCGCATCGCTATTGTCATAATCGCGAGCCTCGAGGTCGAGACTCTGCAGGCTCAGCGTCAGCGGCTCGTCAGGAAGCCGGTTGATCCAGTCCAGCCGGCCATCGCTAACGTTGAGTCGAGCGATTCGCAGCGGCGTCGATTCACCACTACCAGTACCGCCGAACAGCTTCGCCAGGTTCCACTCACCGCTCGAGCGCCAGATCAGTTGCAGCCGCGGTGCCTTTAGATCGATCCGTTCGAAGCGCCAGCCCGATTCGAACAGCGAGTGCCAATCGAGGATCGCCACTACCCGTTGGCTGGAGAAAACCGGCGTGTCGGCCTGGCCGGCAATACGCAGCCCTTCGAGCGTTACCTGGGTACGCCACGGCGTAACGGCGACACGGTCGATACTTACCTGGCGTCCGGTCCGGTCGGCCAGCATCGCGGTGAGACGCTGGTCGATATACGCCGGCAATGCCCATAGCCAGGCAATCAGCAAGAACAGAACCAGTATCGCCAGCACACTCAGTACCACACCGACGCGACGCTTGCGAGCCGGCCGTACCATGCTGCGTTCGGAATGCGGCATGTCAATTTCCGTTTGGCCAGATCGTGGAAGAAGCGTCCTCAGCGTGGCATGGTCGACGTGTCTCCGCCAATCGCGCGCCATGCCGGTGGCGTGGCATCGACGTCGATGACACCTGAAAAGATTGACGTCTTTCGACGACTCACAGGGTGTCCATGTGAATAGAAACTCACGCCTGCCAGGAGCACTTCGTGGTCGACTTTACGCCTTCTTACCTGTTCTCAGCCGAACGTCTGGCGCGCCTGCACAAGATGCTGACCGATATCGACGCTGATGTCGGCCATCTCACCGCGCTGCCGGACACCGGTCTGGCGCACGATCATGTGTGGATCTCCCGCAATACGGGCCCCGACTGGATCGCCAGGCTGCCCAAGCAGAGCCAGATGCGACTCGATCCACAGGCCAACCTGGACTATCAGGCGGCCTGCTTTCAGCGCGCCGCACCCAGCGGCCATACACCGGCCCTTCACGGTATCATTCCGATCAGTGCCGACTTGCCTCGGGGTGGCTTGCTGGTCAGCGCCATCGAGGGGCGGCCGGCACGACTGCCCGATGACTTGCCGGCGATCGGCGAAACGCTGGCGCAGTTGCATGACGTGCCTCTACCCTCGGTCGAGACGCGGTCGCCCCTGGAGAGTCCGCATTCGCCCGGGCTTAAAAGCGAGTGTAAAACCGATTACCGGATCGTGAGGCTCTTTCAATGGCGTGTCATGGCCACCCTTTGGCAGAGCGCAATGTAAGGAATGCCAGCGCATGACGACCAAGTCGCAGGGCAATATAAGGCAAACGTAAAAGGGAGAAACGCACCGCATGAAAGATATTCGACGCTGGCTGATGGTGGTCTTGGCCCTTCTACCCACGGCCAGTCACGCTTACGAGCTCTCCGACTGGACATCGGTGACCCAGGCCGCCAAGGGGCAGACCGTATACTGGAACGCCTGGGGCGGCGATCCGCGCACCAATGCCTACATCGACTGGGTGGCCGAGCAGGTCAAGCAGCGCTACGCCATCGATCTCGAACACGTCAAGGTCGGCGATACCGCCGAGGCGGTGACCCGCGTGGTGGCCGAGAAGGCAGCCGGCAATGAGGACCAGGGCGCGGTCGACCTGATCTGGCTCAATGGCGAAAATTTCGCCGCGTTGAAAAACAACGATCTTCTCTATGGCCCCTGGGCCGAGCAATTGCCCAACTTCTCGCTGACCGCCCCCGGGCAGAACCCCGAGGTGCGCGAGGACTTCACGTTGCCGACCGAAGGCTACGAAGCGCCCTGGGGGCGGGCGCAGATCACCTTCTACTACGATAGCGCGCGCGTCGACGAACCGCCGCGCAGCATCCCTGCACTGCTCGACTGGGCCAAGGCGCATCCCGGGCGCTTCACCTACCCGCAGCCGCCGGCCTTTTTGGGCACGACCTTCCTCAAGCAGGCGCTGCTGGCCTTGACCGAGCACCCCAAGGCACTCTACGAGCCGGTCGATCAGGCCGATTTCGATGCCGTCACCCAGCCGCTGTGGAACTACCTGGATGCCCTGCACCCCTACCTATGGCGCGAGGGTGAGAGCTTCCCCTCGGGGGGACCGCAGATGCGTCAGCTGATGGGCGACGGCGCGTTGAGCCTGGCCTTCACCTTCACGCCTTCGGCACCGGCCGCTGCCGTGCTGGACTATCAACTGCCGCCCACCACGCGCAGCTATTTTCTCGACAACGGCACACTGGGCAATGTGCATTTCGTCGCCATTCCCTCCAATGCGCAGCACAAGGCCGGCGCGCTGACGGTTGCCAATTTCCTGCTGTCCCCCGAGGCCCAGGCCCACAAGCAGGATCTTGCGGTATGGGGCGATACCACGGTGCTGGACATGCAACGGCTGAGTCCGTCGCAACGCGAGATGTTCGCCTCCGATAGCCGGGCGGCAGAGAGTCTACCGCCGCAGTCGTCAGGCGACACATTGCGCGAACCTCATCCCTCCTGGATCGAGCCGCTCGAACAGGCCTGGCGGCAGCGTTACGGCGCGCAATGAGCACGGCCGTTGCCTATCGGCTCGTCGTCGGTGTCCTGCCCTGGCTGACCATTGCCTTGCTCAGCGTGCCGGTGGTCGCCGGCGTGCTGGGCGCGCTGGCGCCGGCCTTCGGCTGGCTGCCGGTACTCGGTGGAGAACGCCTGACCCTGGTGCCCTGGCGGCAGCTCTTCGCGGTGCCGGGCCTCGTCGACATGGCACGACTCAGCCTGGTGACGGGGTTGGCCAGTGCGGCGCTGTCGCTGGGTCTGGTGGTGCTGTTTCTGGGCAGTTTCCTGCACACGCCGCTGTATCGTCGCGTTCAGCGCTGGTTGTCGCCGCTGCTGGCGGTACCCCACGCGGCGGCGGCGATCGGCCTGGCGTTCCTGCTGGCCCCGTCGGGGTGGGTGGCACGAGGCCTGTCCCCATGGGTGACCGGTTGGCAATATCCTCCGGATTTTGCGTTTCCCGGTGACGCCTGGGGGCTGTCGCTCATTTTGGGCCTGGTCATCAAGGAAGTGCCCTTCCTGCTGCTGATGAGCCTGGCCGCCCTGGTGCAGTGCCAGGCTCGCGAGCGCCTGACCGTGGCGCGAACCCTGGGGTATCGTCCGCTGACGGCCTTTCTCAAGGGTGTCATGCCCGGGCTCTACCCCTTGTTGCGGTTGCCCCTCTACGCGGTGGTCGCCTTTGCCACCTCGACGGTGGACGTGGCCATGATCCTGGGGCCCACGACACCGCCACCGCTTGCGGTGTCGGTGGTCGGCTGGCTCAACGATCCCGCTCTGTCGATGCGCTTCATGGCTTCGGCGGGGGCGATGCTGCAACTGCTGCTGACGCTGACGGCGTTGTTGATCTGGTGGACGCTGGAACGGTTGGTGGCGCGCGTCAGCCGGGGCTGGTGCCGGGACGGGCGGCGCCAATGCGGCGACCGCTGGCTGGCCGGCATCGCCTGGCTGGCCATGCGCACCGTGCTGGGCCTGATGATGGCCGCTTTGGCCGGGCTGGCGCTGTGGTCGGTGGCCGGGTATTGGCCGTTCCCGGCGTTCCTGCCGTGGCCGCCGACCGCGCACAACTGGTTGAACGCGGCCGATGATCTGGTCGCCCCGGTGTGGCAAACGCTCGGCGTCGCGCTCGCCGCGACTCTGGTGTCCGTGGTGCTGGTACTGGGCGCGTTGGAGGCGGAGACCCAGCGCCGCCGGCCGATGCGGCCCTGGGCGCAACTGATTCTTTACCTCCCGCTGCTGGTGCCCTCGGTGGCGTTTCTGTTCGGGCTGGTCATGATGCAGGCGCAAGTCGGTGTTCGGCCCGGTCTGGGCGCGGTCATCATCGGGCATGCGGTGTTCGTGCTGCCTTACGTTTTCTTGTCGCTGGCGGAAAGCCATCGACGCCTGGACCCGCGCTGGAGCCAGCAGGCACGTAGCCTCGGCGCCGGTCCCTGGCGGGTCTTCTGGCATGTGCGCCTGCCGTTGTTGCTGACGCCAGTGCTGACCGCGGCGGCGGTGGGCTTCGCGGTGAGCGTTGGCCAGTACCTGCCCACCATTCTGCTGGGCGCCGGGCGCGTGGTCACGGTGACCACCGAGGCGGTGAGCCTGGCGAGCGGGGGAGACCGTCGGCTGACGGCCATTTACGCACTGCTGCAACTGTTGCTGCCGGCGATTGGTTTCATGCTGGCGATGCTGGTGCCGCGTTATGTGTTTCGACGGCGGCGCGATCTGCTGCCAGGCACCGACTGATGAAAGGATGCATGCCATGGCGTCATTGAGGCTCGACGACATCGTCATTCACCAGGGCCAGCACCGCCTGCTGAGCCTGGACACCACGGTCGCCCCCGGTGAGGTGCTCACCGTCATGGGGCCCTCCGGCGTCGGCAAGTCCACCTTGCTGGCGTTCATTGCGGGTTTTTTGAGCCCGACTTTCCAGGCGCAAGGGCGCGTGCTGCTCGATGAGACGCGTATCGATACGCTGCCCGCCGAGCAACGTCATGTGGGGCTTCTCTTTCAGGATCCGCTGTTGTTTCCGCATCTCGACGTGGCCGGCAACCTAGCCTTCGGCATGGTGCGTGAAGGCACGCGTCGGCAACGCCGTGAGCGCATTCATGAGGCCCTAGCGTCGGTGGGGCTGGAGGCATTCGCGGGACGCGATCCGGCGACGCTCTCCGGCGGTCAGAAGGCGCGGGTCGCCCTGCTGCGGGTGCTGTTGTCGCAGCCGCGCGCGATCCTGCTCGACGAGCCGTTCTCCAAGCTGGATGCCGAGCGGCGCGGTGAGATCCGCCATTGGGTCTTCGAGCGCGTGCGCGAACACCGCCTGCCCACGCTGATGGTGACCCACGACGAGGCCGACGCCCAGGCGGCGGGAGGACGCATCATCACCCTCGATGCCGAGCAGTGAAGCTACAATTGAAAAAGAAATCGCCCAGCGAATGAAGCGCCGGGCGAGGATGCAGATTTCTTCTCAGTATTTTGGAATTACTTAACCTTCAGTCTTGGAGATGCACATCGATCCGGTTGTAGAACGTCTTCGAAAGATGCGTCCGCGTGAAAAATGTCTGCGGTGGTTCAGGCATCGGGAAAGGCAGCCCGGTCAACAGTAATGATGTCGGTATACCGTCGGGATCTGTACGCAATGCCTCGAGACGCGCGAAATCGATCAAAAAGCGGGGCGGTTGTGTCACCGTGTCGTGGAGCCGTTTCAAGGCATGGGAACGGCTGGGAATATCGACAGACTCCTCACCACCATGCTTGACAGGGTACAACTGAGCAAAAAGCGTCCCTGCCGCATCCCGGCCGAATTTAACTGGCTCGTCGATGATGCGCACCTGAGTGCCGTTAGGCACGCGTGTGGCAAGGTACTCTATATCTCTTGGCAGCATACGAATACAACCGTGAGAGACACGCATCCCGACGCCTCGTGGCTGATTGGTGCCATGAATCAGATAACCGGGGATATCGAGCATCATGGCGTATTCACCCAAGGGATTGTCAGGGCCGGGTGGCACGACACGCGGTAGCTTCTTACCGTCTTCAGCACGCTCTTTGATGATGCTTTCCGGTGGATACCAGGCGGGGTTCTTGATCGTCATGGTGACGGTCGTCTTGCCCAGCGGGGTTTGCCATCCCTGACGGCCAATCCCGATGGGAAAGGTCTCGACACGGGGTATTTCGCCCTCTTCCACGGGTGGATAGTAATACAGCCGTAACTCGGCAAGATTGATCACGATCCCCTTATGAGGCCCCGGGGGGAGAATGAAACGAGTGGGAACCCTCACCTCGGTGCCTTTACCGGGCACCCAGGCATCGACATTGGGGTTGGCCCGTTGCATGGCTTCGAAGCCGACGCCGTGGCGCAATCCGATATCGATCAACGTATCCTTGGCAGCGGCTTCGACGATCTTGACGCGGCCGATGATATCGCTCGATGCGGGGAGCCGATAAAGTCCCTGCGACCGACTACCAGACGTTTCCTGAGCCTGTGCCCAGCCGGGCAGTGCCAACACCATCAGTATTAGCATCATCCGCCCTACTCGCGGTCTCATTCGCATCGATATTATCTCCATGGGGTACACAACGTATTGAACGATTACCGGGAAACACAATTCAAGTTAGCGGGCTCATAAAAATTCAGATTGGCTTTAATATATCATTCAAAACTTTTCATTCCACCGCTTGCGAAGCCAGATCCATAGCAACCTCAACAAGATCGGCAGCAGCGTAATACTACTGATCAAAGCTATCGCAACCATCCCTCCTCTAGAGCCTGTGGTGATCAAGACTTCTCCGAACATGGTGATTAAATATGCCGTTGGTACCACACCAGCCAAGGTGGCCAACAGAAAGCGCCAGAACGCAAGCGGCGTAAGCCCTGCTGCGTAGCTGATGGCGTCAAATGAAAGAAACGGTATCAAACGCGATGCAAAAACGATGAACATCAATCCAGCTTGGGAGCGCTCCTTTCCCAACCAGCTCATTAGAGGGCGTATACGCGGCCAGCCTTGAAGCACCTCATACCCCAGTTGACGTGCAACACAAAAAGCAATCAAGGCACCAAGCTCGGCACCGATGACGATATAAATTGTCCCCCAGATAGAGCCGTAAGTTGCGCCAGCCACCATGGCAATAGGACCACTGGGGATCGGGCTCATGACAATAGCGACCATCATCAAGCCAATAATGATGATGGGCCCCCAGTGGCCCAGTTGAACAACCCACTCACGCAACGCCTGCTTATTGGTTATGATGGACAGTATTCCGAACTCCATCAGCAACAAATAAATTACGATCAGGCCGCTCAGAATAGCAATGCCCCGTATCAATCTGAACGTCATATCAGGCTTGCTTGCCATATTCGTCTCATGTCGTATATCGAGGCCTCGGTCAGTCAATGAGAGTGGTGCTTCACACATCTCCATTTTTTATTGTACCGATGTGCATGTCTCACTGCATTCTGCTAGGCAAGGCGCATCATTAGAGTAACGAGCCAAGGTCCAAGCTGACCGTTGGATAGGCGGGCACCATGGCCTTCAGACTACAGACTAGCTGCCTTCAGGCCCAGCTTGATCGCCCGCCCGAACATGTTAATCAACTCAGCGTATTCGGAAACGAGCATATGGGCACCCAATATCTCATTAGATTGATTGTCGATGAGGATCTTGACCGCTGCACAGTACTTGCCAACACGCAGGTTGTAATACCAGCCGCCGGTATCGGTGTAATTGACACGCACGTCATAGCCTGCCGCCTTGGCCTCCAATTCGAGCATTCCCACCCGAGCAAGTGGCGCATAGGTTCGACCGTTACAGGTTAACGGCCCACACCCGCCACCGCATCGAAGAATATTGTCGGCCGCTGCCAGAGCGAGTTGACGAAAATCGCGGTTACGCTGGTGGCCATGGCGACCATCGCCCAGACAGGATAGATCAGGCCAGTAGCGGCCAGCGGGATGCCGATGCCATTGAATAAAAATGCGAGTCCCACGTTCTGCAGCATTTTGCGATAGCCCCAACGGCTGATGTCTATTGCCGTCACCACGGCGTCCACCCGGCTGTTGAGAATGATAATGTCGGCGGCGTCAATGGCAATGTCGGTGCCGCCACCCATGGCAATACCCACGTCCGCCTGCATCAGGGCGGGGGCATCGTTGATGCCGTCGCCGACCATGGCGACCCGCTGGCTTCGCTGCATCGTACGCAGTCGGTCCGCCTTCTGTTCGGGCAACACGCCGGCATGTACTTCATCGATACCGGCCTGTTGGGCGATATGGTGGGCGGTGCGCTCGTTATCGCCAGTCAACAGGGCGGTGCGGATACCCATCGACTGTAACCTGGCCACCGTGTCGGCGGCGTCGGGGCGCAGGGCGTCACCGAGTGCGATGGTGCCCAACAAAGATCCGTCGCGGGCCACAACAATCACCGTATGGCCCTGGGCTTCGTCCGATTCCACGGCATCGCCAACGGATGTCATTTCCACGCCGGCCGCTTCAGCAAAACGGGGGCTGCCCACCAGTACCTGTTTGCCATCCACCTGCGCGGTGACACCACGGCCGGATTCGGCCTGAAAATCGGCGATCTCGGGGAAGTCTATATTCCGTTCAAGTGCCGTTTCAACAACGGCCCGCCCCAATGGGTGCTCGGAGGCCACTTCGACGGCTGCAGCCAGCGCCAGCAGCGCATCGTCGTTGCCATCCACGCTGTACAGAGAGCGTACAGCGGGGCGCCCCTCGGTAAGGGTGCCGGTCTTGTCGAATACCACCTTGTTCACTTTGCGCAGGGCCTGAAACGCCTCGCCGGTGCGCATCAGTACGCCCTGGTCCGCGGCTTCCCCGGCACCACGCACGATGGACAGAGGTGCGGAGATGCCTACCGCGCAGGGGTAACCCATGACCAGCACGGTCAAGGCGGCGAACACGGCCCGCTCCAGTGCCGGCTCGCCTCCGATCAGGAGCGGGCCGACAGACCAGAAGCCAAAGGCGAGGGCCGATATGATCAACACGGCCGGCGTGTAGATCCGCAACACACGATCTACCAGGTGCAGCAACCCCGGCTTGAGTGCGCGTGCGTCCTCGATGCTGCTGATCACTTGCTGGAGAAAGCTTTCGTTGCCGATTGCCGTTACGCGTACAAGAAGGGTGCCGGAGCCATTGATGGCGCCACCCACGAAGGTATCCCCGGTCGCCTTCTCCACCGGCAACGGCTCGCCCGTGATCAGGGATTCATCCACGGCCGAGCCGCCTTCGACCACCTCGCCGTCCAGGGGGATGCGTTCTCCGGGCCGAATCCGTACCCGCATGCCAACCTCAACCTGGTCCGCAAGCATGTCGCGCTCACCGTCCTCGGTAACGACACGCGCCGTCTCCGGCTGCAAGTCAAGCAAACGCTTGACCGACTGCGAACTGCGAGTCTTGACGATCAGCGATAACCATTCAGAGAACAGGTGATAGGTCAGCACCATGACCGAGACGGCGAAAAACGCCGCAGTGGGGTAGCTTTCGGGAGATGCGATCAGACCGATGGCACCGCCGGTCAGCCCGGCGAAGGCGCCGATTTCCACCAGTACGTGCTGGTTGAGGATACCACGGCGCAATGCCTGGAAGGCCATGTTCAGCATTTGCCGTGCCACACCAAACACCATAATCAGCGCCAGTGCGCCAACCACCAGTGGTTCATAGCCAGCCAGCACGTCGCCGGTGCGCAGTGCGAGAAACCCCAAGCCACCCGCCGCCAATAAGCCACTGCTAGTGAGCGCGGCGGTCATGCCCTGGCCGCGCAGCACCGCAAAGCCAAACAGGACCAGGCTGACGTAAACCAGCGCGGAAAGCCCCAGGGTCCAGGCAGAGGTAAAATCGACAATCAATCCGACCGCTGCCAGGCTCATGGCCAGGGCGACAACAAACCGATTGCGCTCGACAGCCAGCGCCCGTTCCTGGCGCTCGAACGGTTCCACCTTGCGCGGGTCGCTCAGGGTATAGCCAACCTGCTGCAAGGTACCCATCAGGGCCTCGGCGCTGTTCTCCCGGGCGTCGAACTCCACCAGTGCCTGTTCGTGGGTCAGGCTCACCGCGACCCGACGCACGCCGGATTTCTTGCCCAGCGCGCTTTCAATCGTGCCCGTACACAGCGAGCAGTGCAGTCCACCGATATGAGCCTTGACCCGCTGAATGTCGGGGTCCCCCGTGGATTCCAGACTCCAGGGCCGGGTGTCTTCGTCGGCTGTCGTGGCTGCCGTATTCATGACGCATCCCCTTGATAAAATGAGGTCATGTTTCAAGGGTAGGCCCCGTACCAAGATACGGAGTCAAGTGGCCGAGAAATATCAAACGGATCACGTCGGGAAGGGCGCTAAATCAGGGAGGACGTACCTCGTCTTTGGGCCTAAGCCAGCGCCAGCCAGAAGGTCCAGAGGCCCAGCACGACCATTATGGCGCCGGTCAAGCGGGGCATCCGCCCCGCGAGCCGCGTGAGGTGTTCCAGCCAGCGATGGCCGCGGGCGGTAAAAACAATGAACAACAGAGGTGCGGAAAATGCCAGCCCGAACACCATCAGGGTCGACGCGCCAAAGATAACTGCACCATCCGTTGCACCCCGGGCAGCGGCGTCGCCGAGCAGCACCGCAAGCAGAGGAGCGGCACAGGCGGGAACATTCAAGCCAAACACCACGCCTAAACCGGGACCACCGGGAATGCGGTTGATGCGTGGCAGAAAACGGTTCACCAGTTCAATAAACCAGGAGGTGCCACCCCCCAGGTAAAGCACCCCAACCACCACATAAATACTCCCGAGCAGAACCCAGAGGCTTTGCTGCAACCCGGTGAAGGCGGCGCCAACGAAGACGGCAACCACGCCAAGCACGGCCATTAAAGAGGCCCGCATCAGGGCAAAAAGCAGTGTGTGAGCAACCTTCATCCGCTGTGACAAGTCTTCGAGGTAGCGGATGAACAACAAGTGACTGCCCACGGAACAGGGCTCAATGAAGGCCAGTAACCCAAGGCCGGCGGCCAGAGGCAAGGCAACTGAAAATTCCAAGGTTTACTCTGTTGTCTTCACGATGTTTGCAGAATAGCCCGCACCGCGCACGGCCAATGCAAGTTGCTCGTCCGAAATCCGTGATTCGTCAACCGCCACCCTCGCTTCACCGCTTTCATGGGAGACGGAACACCCCTTGACCCCTGTTTGCTGCTCGAGAACATGACGGACAATTTCCTCGCACCCATTGCAGTGCATACCACCGATTGAAAGCCTGACTGTCTGCATGCTTATCTCCTCACTCATTGTCGGTCTGCTGGCAGGCCCTGCGTTCTGCTCCAGCGCATCAAATATGGAACAGCACTGCAACGGACCCTGCCCGGGACAACGGTCCACAAGTGCCGCGAGGCCCTGGCGGATTCGCCGTAACTGGTCAATTTTCTGGTCTACATCGTGCAGTTTTGTCATCGCCCGTTGCCGTACATCACCTGCACCAGCCTGGTCGCTGCCGGCATCACGCAGCGCAAGCAGCTCAGCGATCTCACGCAGGGAAAAACCCAACTCTTGTGCGCGGCGAATAAAGTGCAGCCGCCGCACCGTCGCCCCTGAGTAAATGCGGTAACCACCTTCCCCGGGGCGTGGTGGCTGTTCAATGAGTTTGCGCCGTTCGTAAAACCGAATCGTCTCAACCCCGACGCCCACCACGTCAGCCACTTTACCAATCGTCATGTCAGTCATGGCGGCACCTTCGCGATTCCTGAGCTCAGATTAACTCCCGTACTGTGGTACGGGGTCAAGGTTCTCCCCATGCGTTTCTCAACCTGCGCAGCAGGACAATTGTCTTACATCCTTGGTAAAGGTCTGTGCACAAAGCTTGAGGCCTTCGACCATGGTCAGGTAAGGAAACAACTCGTCGCCGATGTCCTGCACTGTCATGCCTGCCCGTAGCGCCATCACCGCTGTTTGAATCAGCTCACCGGCCTCACCTGCCACGGCCTGTACGCCCAGCAACCGTCCCGTCTCGCGTTCGGCCACTATTTTGATAAAGCCATGGGTGTCGAAATTGACCAGCGCACGCGGCACGTTCTCAAGTTCCAGCACACGGGTATCCACGTTGAAACCTTGCTCAAGCGCCTCGGCTTCCGTCAGGCCAGCGGTGGCAACCTGTGGGTCAGTAAACATCACCCCCGGCATGGCACTGAGATCCAGGGTGGCCTCGCCTCCTGTCATGTTCACGGCCGCCCGACTGCCCCCGGCAGCGGCGACATAGACAAATTGCGGCTGATCGGTACAGTCACCGGCGGCATAGACACCGGGAACCGTGGTTTGCAGATGCTCATCCACCTGGACTGCGCCACGGGAGGTTTCCACGCCGATGCCCGCCAGGTTCAGAGCTTCGGTATTGGGTGTCCGGCCGGTGGCCACCAGCAGTTGATCCGCTCGCAATGAGCCCGAATTGGTGTCGACGGTGAACTCATTGTCGCTATAGTCCACGCGGCTAGCCTGGGTCTGCCTGAGAACCTTGATGCCCTCTCGCTTGAAAGCTGCCTCTATGGCGTCACCGATGGCGGGGTCTTCACTGGAAAGCATCCGGCTGCGGGCCAGCACGGTGACCTCGCTACCCAGCCTGGCGAAGGCCTGGGCTAACTCCAGGGCAACGAAACCGGCACCGATCACAATCAGCCGTTCGGGTACTGTATCCAGTACTAATGCACTGGTGGAGGTCAGGTACGGCGTATCGGCCAGCCCCGGTATCGGCGGCTCTGCTGGGCGGGTGCCAGTGCCAATAAAGGCGCGGTCGAAGTGAACAGTCTGCTCACCGCCGTTGTTCAGCCTGACCGTCAGATTATGACCATCGACAAACCGGGCCTCACCCTTCAGCACCGTGATGGCTGTGTGGTCGCGCAGTATGCTTTCGTACTTGTTGTCGCGCAGTTCCTCGACACGTGCCTGCTGTTGCTGAACCAGTTTCGCCCGGTTCACCTTTGGAGCCTGCTGGGCGCTTACCCCCTCGTCAAAGGGACTTTCCTTGCGCAGATGCGCGATATGGGCAGCGCGGATCATGATCTTCGAAGGGACACAGCCGGTGTTAACGCAGGTGCCGCCGATAGTGCCGCGTTCGATCAGGGTAATGCGGGCGCCGCGCTCGACCGCTTTCAGGGCGGCCGCCATGGCTGCGCCGCCGCTGCCAATGACGGCGATATGCAGGTTGTTGTCATTACTCATTCGGGGAACTCCTTGAATCTGTAGAGGCTTTCTCACAGTAAGCGTCGTATTGCTTTTTGCGCCATACGGCATAGGCGGTCAGACCAATGAATAAGGCCAGGGCTGGAAGCAGCACGTAGTCGAGATAACCGGTCAGGGCTGCCAGACCCACAGTGCTCAGCAGAATCACCAGGATCGGCGTGAAGCAGCACAACGCCACCAGGACGGTACCAATCACGCTCGCACGCAGCAGGGTTTTTGGGTTCTTCATGGTCACTCCCGGTCCGCTTCCGAGGGCTTCAGTGTGGATGGATAGCCGGCACCGCCCGTGGCCTGGGTTAAGGCTTCGACGGATGTTAGTTTATCGTCGAAGGAGACCACAGCCTCACGATCCGGGTAGTTCACGTCGACTTGTGAAACACCGTCTACCTTATTTAAAGCCAACTTGACGGTGATCGGGCAAGCAGCGCAATTCATACCCGGTACCGAGAGTGTCACGGTTTGCATAGCAGCCAGGGCAGGCATGCTGAGCAGGGCGGTGACCAATGTGAGGACAAAACGCATTTTCATGGAAAATCTCCTATCAGTAGAAAAGAGGAAGAGCATAAGGGAACACTAGAGCGATCAGCACCAGTACTGATATCCCCCAGAAGATTACCTTGTAGGTCTTTTCCACCTGGGGTACGGCACATATCTCTCCCGGCCGGCATTGTTCTACTGGCCGATAGATCCGGCGCCAGGCGAAGAACATGGCCACCAGTGCGAGGCCGATGAAAACCGGACGATAGGGTTCGAGAGCCGTGAGGTTACCAATCCAGGCACCGGAAACGCCCAGGGTGATCAGTACCAGCGGCCCGAGGCAGCAGGCTGAGGCAAGAAGCGCCGCGATACCCCCGGCAGCCAGGGGCCCGCGCCCCGATCTGGAATTCGACATAACGCCTACACCTTTTATGATTCTGTTCGATGGGATAAGGTTACTTCCGTAGTCAGCTACGGAGTCAAGGCAGATGTCGGATAACGCAGATTCACTCACCATCGGTGGCCTGGCCAGGGCAGCCAACGTTCATATTGAGACGATCCGCTATTACCAGCGGCAAGGGTTATTACCGGAACCCGAACGTCCCCCGGGTGGTATCCGGCGCTATGGCGATGCCGATATCGACCGGTTGACGTTCGTGAAAACGGCGCAGCAGTTTGGCTTTAGTCTCGACGAAATCGGCGACCTTCTGCGACTGGATGATGGCGCTCACTGTCAAGAAGCCAGCACGCTCGCAGAACACAAGTTGCGTGACGTGCGTGAAAAGATCGACGGGCTGGCACGAATCGAGAAGGTACTGAACGACTTGGTCACTCGCTGTCATGCCCATCAAGGGGACATCTGCTGTCCGCTCATCGCCTCATTGCATGAGGGATTCGAGTCAAACGATTCGCGATGAATGCCTTTCATGACGCTTCTAAAAGCATCTCGCTTCCCCAATTGATAACCCTGGGGCCATCGCTGGCGGTAAATTATTTATCTTGCTGTAAGTTTTCTTTTCCGAGAAACGACCTAGCCATGAAAGCTCTCACAACATTGTCTACACCCACAATCGCCGCGATAGTTATCGGTATTTTTCGCGACGCAATTTAAGGTGGCCGTAGTCTCAGTCTGCTCCGGATGAGATTTTTATGCTTGCTATGCCGCGTCGCCCGCCGGAGGTGAGTCGATGAACAGCCTGCTATATGGATTGGGACGCTTGTTGGCGGCTTACCTCAATCAACCTATACATAGGCATTATTCTCAGCCGCCGGCTGATGTCACGGTGTTGGGCGAGCTGCTAAAGCCCGCCGATATCTTATTGGTGGACGGCGATCGTCGTATCAGCACGGCGATCAAGTATCTGACGCAATCGACCTGGTCGCATGCCGCGATATACATCGGCCGCCTGCCGTTGACGGGAGGAGGCTTCGATCAGCCTGCGTTCGTCGAAGCAGATGTCGAAAATGGTGTTCACGTCGTGGGGCTCGATAGCTTCGCAGGCTTGCAGTTGCGTCTATGCCGGCCCATAGGTCTGACCGAAGAAGACGCCACGCGGGTGGTGGATCACGTTTGCGCACGTATCGGCAACCGCTATGACCTCAAGAATATCTTCGATCTCGTCCGTTACCTGCTTCCCACCCCGCCGGTGCCCACCGCATGGCGGCGACGCATGCTGGCGCTCGGCAGCGGCGATCCTACTCGCGCGATTTGTTCCTCGTTGATCGCGGAAGCTTTCCAATCCGTGCGCTTTCCGATTTTGCCGGTGATCGAATTGCTGCCGGGCCTTTCCCGCGATTGTGTCGGCTGCGTCCGAGAGCAATGGCACATTCGTCACCATAGCCTGTTCGCACCACGGGACTTCGATGTCTCTCCCTACTTCGCCATCATAAAACCCAACATGTTCAATAGCTTCGACTATCGCAACCTGCCATGGGACTCCATGGGGGCAGTGAAAACATCGTCTCCTCGAAACTCTGAAAGCCTCCAATGAGGTTGTTAATACCTCCCAAGGCCATTGAAAAATTCTTGGGGATATCCCGATGTGATAGTCAAAAATAGCTAGATGGTAATAAAAAGAGAGTAAGTAATCACGTCGTATGGCGACAAATAGATGAGACCACAAAGACACCTCATCAGGAGGGCATTGCCATGAGATCCTTACTATCAAAGTCCATCGCTATCGCGGCCATCTCACTGGCCTCGTTTCCGTCACTCGCCATGGACAGTGTGGCAGTAGAGCGGTTCCAATCACAAAATCAAGCGCCCTTGAACATAGGTCGTGAAGGGGGTGGCACTTCTAGTCCAAAAATGGTGACGGAAGTCAATGGCCACAGTCAGCATGAAGGCCTAAAGAAAGTCGACATGGGCAATCACGATGGCCTGCGTCGCAACGTTGAAAGCAGAGTTCATGCTGTCGATAAGTAAGGCTGCAATGTGCAGCGAGTTGATATGAAACATTCATTGCTCATTGCATTTTAGAGAGTGGAGTCCGCCACTCTCTTTTTTTATAACCGCGTAGTCATCCGCCCTGCCCAAGGCCCTCGGAAGGTCTGAGGTGGCGGATGCAGGGCTCCTGTAAGGGTTCACGTCGATGTCCGACAAAGGGTGTGTTCATGAGGTTGTGCGGTGCCTTCTATCGCCGCCTTCCAAGCCTATATCCGACAGGTCGTGTAGCGTGGACGAATTCTTGCAACAGGGAGGATGGCCTGAGATGAGGATAAACATGACAGGGAAGCTGATGGTGGCCTGGGGCCTGCTCATCGGTGCGCAGAACACCTGGGCCGCCGACATCGCGTTTTCCGCCCAGGAAATGGCCGCCTGGGAGACGCGCTCCTTCGAAGGCGAGACGCGTTACACGGTGGTCCGCGACAATGGCGCCGAGGTGCTCGAGGCGAACGCGCGGGGCCAGGCTTCCGCCAAGTACCTGGAGCGCGAGGTCGATCTGAGCGAGACCCCTTATCTGCACTGGTGCTGGAAGGTGGATGCTCGTTATGCGGGGCTCGACGAGCGCACCCAGGCCGGCGACGACTATCCCGCCCGGCTCTACGTGGCGCGCAAGACGGGCCTGCTGCCGTGGCAGGTGCAATCGGTGAACTACGTATGGTCTTCCAATCAGGCCGTCGGAGCACGCTGGCCGAATGCCTTCACCGACCGGGCGATGCTGCTGGCCCTTCAGGGCGAGCAGTCACCGGTCGGTGAATGGCGGGCGGAAGTGCGCGATGTGAGCGCCGATTACCAGGCGCTGTTCGGCGAGGACGTGAGCGAGATCGACGGCGTGGCGCTGATGAGCGATGGCGACAACACGGGCGGCGACGCCACCGCCTGGTATTACGGCGTCGGCTTCTCCGACTCGCCGACGCCCCCGAATTGCCCAGGGTGAACCAGAGGAGAGAGCAGCATGCTGACAATGATACGGCGGTTGTTGGGGGATAAAGACATGCCTGAGCGGTCTCCACAAGCCCAGGAAGAGGCCGATCGCGAAGCACGCAAGCTGGCCCTCTACCATTTCGAGGGATGCCCGTTCTGCTGGAAGGTCAGGCGTGCCCTGACCAAGTTGCGTGTCGATATCACGATGCATGACATCCACAAGGATCCCGCTGCCAGAGCGCAATTGGTGGCCGGCGGTGGCAAACAGACCGTACCGTGCCTGCGGATCGACGAAGGCGGGACGACGACCTGGCTTTATGAGTCCAGCGATATCGTCGAGCATTTGAAGAATCGATTTGCCGTGTCACCGTCCGCATGAGCGAGGTCATGGCACAAGAAAGCCCGGCAACGCCATGGTTGAGCGTGGTCGTGCCGGTGTTGAATGAAGCCGAGACGATCCAGGCCTGCCTGACCGCCTTGTTGCCGTTATGGGTCTGCGGTGTCGAAATCGTGGTCGTCGACGGCGGTAGCGACGACGACACCGTCGCCCTGGCGCGTCCTCTGGCGAATCGGGTCTTGGTCAGTGAACGCGGCCGGGCCCGGCAGATGAATCACGGCGGTCGGGAGAGTCGTGGCGACTGCCTGGTCTTCGTGCATGCCGATACGCGCCTGCCGCGTCGCGCCGATCTGCTGATCGACTGGGCACTGAAGGGCCCGGCGTGCTGGGGGCGCTTCGACGTCGAGATCGAGCGCGGATTCGCGCTGGCGGGGTTGGTGGGCTGGAGCATGAACCGGCGCTCGCGCCTCACCGGCATCACCACGGGCGACCAGGCGATCTTCATGACACGCGAAGCGTTCGGGATCGTCGGCGGTTTCCCCGACCAGCCGCTGATGGAAGACATCGAAATCAGCCGGCGCCTGCGTCGCCTGTCCGCGCCGGCTTGCCTCGCCCCGCGGGTGACCACGTCCGCGCGGCGCTGGCAGCAGCAGGTCCCGTTACGCACCATCGTCACGATGTGGTGGCTGCGCCTGCGCTACTGGTGCGGTGTATCGCCCTGGGCCCTGGCGGGGGAGTACACCGATGTCCGCTGACGCGATGATCTCCAGCGCCGAGGTGACGCTGCTGGTGTTCGCCAAGGCGCCGATCCCCGGCAAGGTCAAGACCCGGCTGATGCCGGCACTCGATGCCGAGCAGGCGCGCGATGTGCATGTCGCGCTGCTCGAGCGCACGCTCGAGGCGGCTTGCCAGACCTTTCCTGCCGCACGGGTACAGCTGTGGGCGGGGCTGGCGCCGAGTCATCCGTTGCTTGAAGCGCTGGCGGCGCGACACGGCATCGCGCTGCGTGCCCAGCCGTCGGGCGATCTCGGGCAGCGGATGCACACCGCCTTGTCCACCCAGCGCGGCCCGGCGCTGCTGATCGGCAGCGACTGTCCCGTGCTGACGCCGGTGCTATTGGCGCGCTGTGCGCGGGCGCTGGACGCCCACGATCTGGTGATGCTGCCCGCCGAGGACGGCGGTTATGCATTGATCGGGGGCCATCGGCTCCCCGCAGAGCTGTTCACGGACATGGCCTGGGGTGGCAGCGAGGTGGCGGCGCAGGCTCTCGCCCGGGCACGGGAGCTGGGCCTTCGCGTGGCCTGCCCCGGTACGGTATGGGACCTCGACACCCCGCGTGATCTCGAGCGCTGGCAAATGTTGGACGCCGCGACATGAATACTGGTCTTATCGAGTGGAGACCGGCGTGTTTTGTTGCCATGCTGAGCGATGGTCATCGATTGGGAAGAAACACCATGTCAGCAAGCCCCGACTCAGCACATGACGCGGAATCTCTCGATGCGCGTCAACGTCGCCTGGCGGCGGTAAGGCCGCGACTACTTGCCTTCGCGCGTATGCAATTGCGTGATGCCTCCGAGGCAGACGATGTCGTGCAGGAAGCCTTGATCACCGCCGTCGAGAAGGATGCACACTTTGCAGGCAAGTCCGGCTACGAGACCTGGGTCTTCGGCATTCTGAAAAACAAGATTCTCGACGCCCTGCGTGCCCAGAAGCGTCGCGGAAGATGGCAGCCCTGGGAAGATGACGGCGTCGAGGCGGCCGTGGAAAATCAGTTTCAGGCAACGGGGAGATGGCAGGAGTTGGCGCGCCCCAGCTCCTGGGGCGATCCCGAGAGCACGCTTGCCAGCGAGCGGTTCTGGCAGGTATTCGATAGTTGCATGATCGCGTTGCCCGAGAATATCGCCCGAATCTTCACCATGCGCGAACTCATGGGGCTTTCCACTCGCCAGATCTGCGAGGAGGCCGGTATCAAGGAAAACAACTGCTGGGTCATCCTGCATCGCGGTCGCCTGTTGTTGCGCGCGTGTCTGGAAAAAGGCTGGCTGACGGAGGCCGACTCATGAAAATGCTGATGTGCCGGGAGGCCACGTGCCTCATGTCGAAGCGTCTGGATGTGCCTTTGGGCATTCAGGAAAAAATGACGCTGAAATTTCACCTGGCCATGTGTGGGGCCTGCAAACAATGCAATAAGCAGTTTCAATTGATTCACGATGCAGGACGCGTCTTGGAACATCAGACCACGGCCCTGCCATTCGATCTGGGTGGCGATTCTCGATGACACACCACGAAACACGAGAAGACGTTGCCCGGGATCCCCTGACCGCACTCTTGAAACCCATCTTCATGGGGAGCGATTTTTACCATGTCGCCAAGCAATGCGGTGATTGGCTGCTGTCGCATGAACATGCCGTCGCCCCGAGCTTTCATCTGGTGACCGAGGGGCAGTGTCGTCTTACCTGGCATGACGGGGGCGAAGAGCATTTGCAGGCTGACGATCTGGCGTTTTTCCCTGGTGATGCGCCGCACCAACTGACACCCAAGGGCGTGTCTACCGACACGCCGATGCAGGTAGTACCGCTACGCAGTTCGCGACCCGGCGTGGGGTTGATCTGTGGACATTTTCGCTTCGTGCACGATGTTCCTCCGGCCTGGTTCGGTGCGTTGCCGCGTATCGTGCGTATTCCCCGGAAGGCGCGTGGGCGGGTGTTTCAGCATGCGGTCGAGGCCTTTGCCGAAGAGCTGTCCAACGGTGATGCGCCCGGACACGCCCCAGTGACGAATGCCTTGGCCAATGCCCTGTTGATCTTGATGCTGCGCCACTGTCTGGAGACGCGGCTGCTCGATCAGCGTCATTTGATGGCGTTTCTGGACACACCGGTTAGCCGGGCACTCAAGCTGTTGCATGAAGACCCGCGACGCGACTGGACGCTGCAAGAACTGGCCCGTGCCGTGGGGCTTTCCCGTTCGAGTTTCAGTGAACGTTTCCATCGCGTCGTGGGGATGACCGTGGTGCGCTATCAAGGACGACTGCGCATGATATTGGCGGACCAGGCCCTCACCAACGGCGAGAGCATCGTAGGGGCCATGCTGGCCAGCGGCTATCGCTCGGAATCCACCTTTCGCAAGGCCTACAAGCGGATCAGGGGCGTGCCGCCCTCACGTCTCAAAACGCACGCTACGGAGTGACCACCTCGCTGACCTGCAACACCGGTTCCACATTGGTGAAGTGGGGAACATCGTCCATGAGTGTTTGGCCAACGGCATCAAAAGCCGACTCGAAGGCCTCCGCCGAATCGAATCCCAGATGAGCAATTAAGTGGTAGGGAGACGCGGCATCGGTACCGCGATGAATCCTCGCATAACGCAGGCCGTGTTCGCCTAGTTTTTCCTCGACAAGAGAAACATGTTTTTCCAGGTAGTACTGATCATCGAAGATAAGATCATTCTGGTTGGGATACGCTACCATGACGTCGATCATTGTCGTCTCCAGATAGTTAAGTAATGGAAGAGTTTAAGGGGGCGACGGACGCCACGTGAGGCGCCCGCTGCCCTTATGCCTGTTATGAAGGTCGGGCTAGTTTCTTGAATGTTGCGCCAAGTACGGTGCCCCAGATCCAGTGCAAGATCAGCGTCATGACCGGCGCCATCGGGCCTATGTTCATGCCAAAGAAGCCGGCGCCTGCCATAGGCATGGCAATCACCATCATTACAAGCCAGGCTCCTGTACTGAACAGCATGCCTTTGGCAATTGGTTTCATGCCCGGCAGGGAGTCGACGAGCAAGGAAAATAGCAGCCCCCAGAGCACCGTGCCGATGATGAAGTGCATCAGCCAACCCACTAAGGGGGAGGGGGGCAGCCCCATTCTGGCATGCAGCATCTGCGCCAGCATCTGGATGACATTCAGCTGGGGCATGATTCCCATGCTGGCCTTGATCAGCATGATGAGCGACAGGACGATAGTGGCGACAAAGCCAGCTATCATGCCGCTTGTGAAACGGTTCATGGTAAGCTCCTTACCCGGGTTGCTAAAGTTTCTCAACGAATTGGAGCATTGAAAGGCGAGTTTCAGCCTATTCATGTCGTCTCGTCTGGTTAGTCGAAACCTGGCTCTAAACCTTACAAGCCGTTATGCCCGGGGGTTGGTGAAACCTCTGCTATGAGTTGCCGGCCCAGTGCTATGAGTGAGTCAGCTTGCCAGTCCGGTTCGAAGAGTTGTGTGTCGATCACTTTTCCGGGGCGAGCGATGAACCCGGTCCTATATCCCGCGCTGGCGGCGCCGATAAGGTCCCAGCCATGAGCCGCGATCATGACCAGCTCACGCGGTGATACTTGCCAGTGATCGGCAACATATTGGTATGCGCTTGGGCTTGGCTTGTAGGTCTCTACGGAATCGACACTTAGCACGACGTCGAAAAGGTCTCGCAATCCGGCGTTTTCCAACTGACACTGCACGGCGTCGAGGGTGCCGTTAGTCAGAGCGGTCAATTGATAGCCTGCAGCGCGAAGCTTGGTGAGGGCAGGCGCCGCATCGGGATGTGGCGGCAAGGTGATCAGTATGTCGAGGAGCTGACGCTGATGGTCGTCGCTAATGTCGACACCATGACGCAAACCGGTTTGTCGCAAGGCACTTTTCGCGAGCAGCCCGAAGGGAAGGTAGCGACCGGCAAGGGTGGTCGTCATCCATGCCTCTTCCAGGGTCAGGAACCACTCGCCGCGCACGGCCGCATTGCCAAATATCTTCTCGAAAAGCGGCGTCAATGCTGCGGTATCGAGCAGCGTCTCATTGATATCGAATACCAGGATCATGTGTATTTTCCGCTGTCAGGTAAAGGACCCCATCACTCAAGCATGCATGGCCGTGATTCGCAGCGATTTCGGCTTGATGATGTACGCTGCGACATGAATTGGAGACGTGGCGTAGCATTCTTTGTGCCCGAGGGGGACTACCCTAGTGGCTGACATACATCATCACGAGGATGAGCTACATGACGGACTTCACACTGCATACGGTCGACAGTGCACCCCAAGAAGCCAAGGATCGCCTGGAAAGCACGCAAAAACAGATGGGGTTTTTGCCCAACCTGTTCGCCAAGATGGCGGAGGCTCCGGCACTTCTGGAGGCCTATCAGACACTGGATGGCATCTACTCACGGACCAGTCTGACGGCGGCTCAGCAGCAGGTTGCGCTACTCGCCATCAGTTCCGTCAACGGTTGCAGTTTCTGCGTGGCCGCCCATACCGGCGGCGCAAAAGCCGCCAAGGTGCCGGAGAGCGACATCGAGAAGCTGCGCGACCTGCAAAACCCCGATGACCCGAAACTCAACGCCGTGTCGCGCTTCGCCAAGCATCTCGTCGAGGCACGGGGCTGGGCCGAGGACGCCGAGGTGAAGGCGTTTCTGGAGGCCGGATTCGAAAAACAGCAGGTACTCGAACTGGTCCTCGCCGTCAGTCTCAAGACGCTGTCCAACTACACCAATCATATCGCCGGCACACCGCTTAACGACGAGTTGAAGTCGCTGGAATGGCAGGATCCGCGTACCTGAGGGATGTGAACGTGAACGCACGATGTTAGCGGTTGTGTAAGAAAAAGCGGGCGATATACCGGAACCGGTATATCGCCTTTTTCATGGCGATAATGGCAACCACGTGTAAGGATCAGGGGGCGGGCACGACTCAATCCCTGAACGCGTCGCCACGCTGGGCCACTGCATGGAGCTGGCGAGCCGGCGCGCGGGTATCGTGTCACCGGTAACGTCGATACCTGCCGATCACCGTAGAAACAAGGGGGATGGATTGAAACATTATCGCGTGGTAATTCTGGGCGTAGTCCTGGTGGCAATCATTGCCTTCTTCGCGGGGGGCTTCGACGATTACCTGACGCTCGAGTCCATCAAGTCGCTACAAGGTCGGTTCGATCAATGGTTCGCCGAGTCTCCCTGGCTGGTCGCCGGTGGCTTCTTTCTCGTCTACGTGCTGATCGCCGCGCTCTCGCTGCCCGGCGCCGCGTTTCTGACGCTCCTGGGTGGTGCCCTGTTCGGCCTGGGCTGGGGGTTCTTGATCATCTCCTTCGCCAGCACGATCGGCGCCACTCTGGCGTTTCTAGTCTCCCGTACGCTGTTCAGGGAAACCGTGGAGCGTCGCTTTTCTCGATATCTGGACACGATCAATAAAGGTATCGAGCGTGATGGCGCGCTGTATCTATTCAGCCTGCGACTGGTGCCGGTTTTCCCGTTTTTCGTCATCAATCTGGTGATGGGTCTGACCCGACTGCGTACCTCGGTGTTCTATGTCGCCAGCCAGATCGGCATGATTCCGGGCACGCTGGTCTACGTGAACGCCGGCCAGCAACTCGGCGAGCTGCAATCGCTGGGTGGCGTCGTGTCGCCGTCGCTGCTGTTCTCCTTCGCCCTGCTGGGCGTCTTCCCGCTGATCGCACGTTGGGTCGTCGACGGGCTGCAACGCCGCAAGCGCTATCGGGGGTATACCAAGCCGCGGCACTTCGATGTCGACATCCTGGTGATCGGCGGCGGCTCGGCGGGACTCGTGACCAGCTACATCGCCAGTGCGGTGCGGGCCAAGGTCGCGCTCGTCGAACGCGACGCCATGGGGGGCGACTGTCTCAATACCGGCTGCGTGCCCTCCAAGGCGCTGATTCGCGCCGCGCGGGCCGCCCAGAACGTGCGTGACGCCGAGCAGCTGGGTGTGCACGCAGGGGCGCCGCGTATCGACTTCGGCGAGGTCATGGGCCATGTGCGGCGTGTCATCGAGGAAGTGGCACCCCATGACAGCGAGGAACGCTATACCGGACTGGGCGTCGAGGTGAAACGCGGCACGGCGCGACTGCTGTCACCGTGGACGGTGGATGTCGACGGCCAGCCGCTGACGGCTCGGCATATCGTCATCGCCACCGGGGCCACGCCCAAGGTGCCGCCGATTCCGGGCATCGAGCAGGTTGACGTACTGACTTCCGAGAACCTGTGGACGCTGACCGAGCAGCCGCGCCGCCTGGTGGTGCTGGGCGGTGGCGCAATCGGCTGCGAGCTCGGCCAGAGCTTCGCCCGCCTGGGTAGCCAGGTCACGCTGGTCGAGGGCGCCGAGCAGCTGCTGGGGCGCGAGGATGACGACGTCGGCGAACTCGTCGCCGGCCTGCTCGCCGAGGAAGGCCTCGAGGTCATGACCGGCACCCGGGCGCTGTCGGTGACGGTCGAGAATGGCGAGAGCCAGCTCCTCGTCGAGGCGGCCGACGGTCGTCAGACGCGCATCCCCTTCGACCGCCTGCTGGTCAGCGTCGGTCGTCAGGCCAACGTCGAAGGGCTCGGACTGGAAGCGCTGGGAATCGCCACCCGCGACAACGGGACCCTGGAGGTCAACGAGCAGCTACAGACCAAACTGCCCAATATCTGGGCCTGCGGCGACGTCGCCGGCCCTTACCAGTTGACCCACGCCGCCGCACACCAAGCCTGGCACGTCGCCGTCAACGCCTTGTTCGGCGAGTTCAAGCACTTCAAGGTCGACTACCGCATCATGCCTGCGGTGACATACTTGCAACCCGAAGTGGCACGCGTGGGACTCAACGAGCGCGAGGCCAAGGCCCAGGGCATCGCTTATGAAGTCACCCGCTATGACATGGCCGAGAGCGACCGGGCGATCGCCGAGCGCGCCACCGCTGGTTTCGTCAAGATTCTCACCGTCCCCGGCAAGGATCGCATCCTCGGCGCCACCCTGGTCGGTGAAAACGCCGGCGAATGGCTGGCGGAGGTGACGTTGGCCATGAAACACAACATCGGGCTCAACAAGTTGCTCGGCACGATTCACCCCTACCCGACCCTTTCGGAAGCCGTCAAAGGCACCGCCGGCGTGTGGAAGAACGCCCACAAGCCCGAGCGCCTGCTCGGCTGGCTGGCACGTTATTTCCGATGGCGGCGTGGCGGCTGAGCATATCTCGCCGCGCTCATCTCACCAGACGCTCGGCCAGCTCATCGAGATCGCTCACCGTCATGTCCGGCTCGTCGCCCCAAGGGTCGAAGGGTGCCTCAGCGCTGCGACGCACCCAGGCCGCATGCAAGCCAGCATACTTGGCCCCGATGATGTCAAAGGGATTGCTGGAAATCAGCCAGGTATTGGCGGCGCTCGACTCGGTGCATTGACGCAGATAGGCGTACACGGCGGGATCGGGCTTGAAACGCTTGATGTCGTCGACACTGACGATGGCGTCGAACCGCTCGCGGATCCCCGCCTGGGCGAGTAATCCCGTCACCGCTTCCTGGGTACCGTTGGAAAATGCCACGCAGCGCATGCCGGCATCGCTCAAGCGTGCCAGCCCTTCGGCGACATCGGAAAACGCCGGCAGCCGCCCGTAAAGGGCCATCAGCCGATCCTTGGCGACCTCCGAAAGTTGGCTGCCCATAGCGCGGTCGGTGAATTCCAACGCATCGCGCGTGCAATCAGCGAAGCTCGCATAGGCGCCCATCAGCGAGCGACGGAAGGCAAACTCAAGTTGCTTGTCTCGCCAACGCTGCGAGAAAGCCAATGCCTTTTCAGCATCGCCAAGTTCCTTGCTCAATGCTTCCACCACACCGTGGGTATCGATCAAGGTGCCGTAGACATCGAAAGCCAATACACACTTGTTCATGTTTCGTCCTTATCATGCTTGTCTCAGTGGGTGATGCGAAGTCCCAAGCCCTCTCAGACTGGTCGTTTTTATGAGTCACGACAAGCGGATTGACGCTCGGAAACATGACAGCGCGGCCGCAGCCCCGCACAATGGAGAACAATACGCTGGCAGACGCTGTCGGCATGCACGGACCCGGTCAACGAGGCAACGATTTTCCCATGGCATTCAAGGTATACGTAGACGGTCAGGAAGGCACCACTGGACTGCGGCTGATGGATTATCTCGAAGCACGCAGCGACATCGAACTGCTGCGCATCGACAGTGACAAGCGCAAGGATGCCGGAGAGCGTGCACGCCTGCTCAATGCCGCCGATGTGGCCTTTCTGTGCCTGCCCGATGCCGCTTCTCGCGAAGCGGCAGCAATGGTCGAGAATCCTGACACCTGTTTGATCGATGCCAGCACGGCCTTTCGCACCGACGTCGAGTGGACCTACGGCCTGCCCGAGCTGGCGCCGGGCCAGCGTGACGCCATTCGCGCCAGCAAGCGCATCGCCAATCCAGGCTGCCATGCCAGCGCCTTCATCATGCTCACACGGCCACTGGCCGACGCCGGCCTACTGCCCGCAAACACACCACTGGCAGCACATTCGATCACCGGCTATAGCGGCGGCGGCAAGAAACTGATCGCTGAGTACGAGGCTGGCCATGACGACCGCCTGGCCGCCCCTCGTCCTTACGCCATGGGGCTGACCCACAAACATCTGCCGGAGATGCGCGTGCACGGCGGGCTCGAGCGCGAACCGGTTTTCCAGCCGATCGTCGGTCCCTTTCTCAAAGGCCTTTCGGTCACGATTCCCCTGCATGTCGACCAGCTTAGCCCCGGGGCCACGGCCGAGGCGCTTCGCGAGGCCTACGCCGCCCACTATGCAGGCGAGACCTTCGTTCGCGTCATGCCCCTCGAAGATCCGACCAACCTCGATGGCGGCTTCTTCGAAGTGCAGGGCTGCAACGACACCAACCGAGTCGATCTGTTCGTGTTCGGCAACCATGAGCAGGTTTCCCTCGTCGCTCGGCTCGACAACCTGGGCAAGGGCGCCGCCGGCGCCGCCGTACAGAGCATGAACCTGCATCTCGGCGTGGACGAAGCCAGCGGCCTCTCGGCGTGAGCGCCGCGACCCACCCCATGATCGACATATCCTTAATGGGAGCCGCTTGCCGTTAGCGAACGACCGGGCCCACGGATGGCAACGCCCATCCGTGGGCCCTCAGGTACGCTCCAGATAGTGAACGCTAAACAGGTCCTCGGCGTCGATCCAGCAGGCGCGCGCCTTGAATCCCGCGCGCTCCGTCAGTGCCTGAAAGCCTTCGACCGTGTACTTGTAGGAGTTTTCGGTATGGATCGTCTCGCCCTCCAGGAAATGGAAACGTTCGCCTTCGATCGCGACGACCTGGGGTAGCTGGCTGACCAGGTGCATCTCGATGCGGGATTGCGCCTCGTCGAAGAAAGCACGGTGGGCGAAACGCCCGGGGTCGATTTCGGTGTTCAGCTCCTCGCGCAGGCGATCCAGCAAGTTCAGGTTGAACGCTGCCGTCACGCCTGCCTCATCGTTGTAGGCGGCTTCGAGGGTCGTCTTGTCCTTGATCAGATCGACACCTATCAACAACCCGCTGCCGACGGGCAGCAGTGAGCGCAAGCCGCACAGGAAATCTTCGGCGGACTGCGGGTCGAAGTTGCCGATGCTCGACCCCGGGAAGAAGCCGACCGGCCGTTCGCAGCGCAGCCCCTCAGGCAAGGCCATGTTGCAGGAGAAGTCGGCACAGGCGGCGTGCACCTCGAGCCATGGGTAGTCGGCAGCCAGACGTCGCGTGCTTCCGAGCAGGAAGTCCCGGGAGATATCGATGCCGAGATAGCTCGACGGTCGCATGGCTTCCAGCAGCAGCCGTACCTTGCGACTTGCCCCACTGCCGAGTTCGATCAACGTCGCCTCATCCCCGGCAATGTCCGCGATGTCGACGGCAGCGTCGGCCAGGATCAGTTCTTCGGTTCGTGTCGGGTAGTACTCCGGCTGTTCGCAGATCCGGTCGAACAGCTCGGAACCCCGCTGATCGTAGAAGAACTTTGGCGAGGCGAACTTCTGCTCGGCGCTGAATCCCGTCAAGATCTCGTCGCGAAGCGACGTCTTGGCAGGGGTCGTGTGCATGTCATGGAATCGTACGGCCAGGGTCATGATCAACTCTCCTTGGAATCTCTGATTGATTATTCCGCCGGGTAATACGACGTTACTCAGAGGCTCCCTTGGCAAGACGGAAACCGGAAAACGCCCAGCGGGCATGAGGCGGGAAGAAGTTGCGATAGGTGGCGCGGATATGATCGGCCGGCGTCGCACAGCAGCCGCCTCGCAGCACCATCTGGCCGGACATGAACTTGCCGTTGTATTCCCCGAGGCTGCCCGGCAACTTGCGAAACCCCGGATAGGGGCGATAGGCGCTGCCGGTCCACTCCCAGACATCACCGAACATTTGTCCCGGTACTTCTTGTTTGGACGCTAAAGCTGCAGCCGGCTGCAGATGGTCCTGCTCGACGAAGTTCCCCTGCCCGACGTTGCCCTGAATGGCGGCATCATGGGCCACCGTCTCCCACTCGGCCTCGGTGGGCAGGCGGGCGCCGGCCCACCGCGCGTAGGCATCGGCCTCAAAGAAGCTGACATGGCACACCGGTGCGTTCAGGTCGACCGGTACCAGGCCGCCCAGGGTGTAGTGGTGCCAGACACCGTCGCGTTCGACCCAGTAGAGAGGCGCCTGCCAGCCTTCGGCCTTGACCGTGGCCCAGCCGTCCGACAGCCAGTGCTCGGGCTTGTCGTATCCGCCCGCCTGCATGAACGCGAGAAACTCGCCGTTGGTCACCGGACGGTCGGCGATCTGGAATGCCTCGACGAACTGGCGGTGGCGCCCCATCTCGTTGTCATAGGCGAAGCCCTCCTCGGTAGCGTCGTGGCCGATGTAGCGAATGCCGGCCGGGTAGGCATGCCAGCCGAGCGCAGCGACGTCATGCGCGGGCGTCGGCGCCAGGTCGTCCCGGTAGACCGGGCACAACGGGTTCTGGGCCAGGATGTGCTTGATATCCATCAGCAGCAGTTCCTGATGCTGCTGTTCGTGCGGCAAGCCCAGCTCGAGACGTCGGAGAATCTCCTGGAGATGTTCCTGCGGTGGATCGCCGAGCAGCGCTTCCATGGCCCGGTCGACGTGCGCGCGATAGCGATAGACATCGTCCACGGTCGGCCGCGAGATCATGCCGCGCTCGGGCCGGGGGAACGGCGTGCCGTGGGTCACGTAATAGGAATTGAAGAGATGATCGTACGCGGGATCGAGGGGCTGGTAGGCAGGATGAAACGGTTTCAGGATGAAGGCTTCGAAGAACCAGCTGACATGGGCGATGTGCCATTTCGGCGGACTGACATCCGGCATACTCTGCACCATGTAGTCTTCCTTGTGCAGAGGCGCACAAGTGGCCTCGGTGTCGGCACGGATCCGCTGGTACGTGCGCAACCATTCCTTGGTGTGCAGGTTGTCCGGCGCTTCAATCATCGAACCTTGAACGGGTGACATGGACGACTCCTTTCTCAGTATCACTCCATTGACGTGGATCCGGCAGGCCAGGCCCACCGGGGCCTACAGGGCAAAGCGTATCGATCCTGTAAACAGCGAGAGCGCTTCCGCGCCGAGTCCTCCGACGATCAGCAGAACGCCCGCCACGGCCATCGTGGAACGCGCCCACTGGCCCGACAGCACATGCACGGCGGACTGGTGACTGCCGAACATCATCGGCGCGACGATGCGCAGGTAATAGAACAGCGAGACGACGGTGTTGATCACCGCCACGAGCGCCAGCCAGGCGTAACCGCCCTCGAGGGTGACGCGAAACAGCATCAGCTTGCCGAAGAAGCCCACCAGCGGCGGGATGCCCACCAGGGACAACAGCGACACGATCAGTATCGTGGCCGCGATCGGTGCGTGTCGGGCCAGTCCCCGGTAATCGTCCAATGCGGTACGTCCCCGCAGGTGCGTGACCACGGCGAAGGCAGCCAGGTTGGCCGTGGCATAGCTCGCCAGGAAGAACACCAGTGCCGGCAGGGCCTGATCGCTGACGCCCAGCACCACGATGGCCATCAGGGCATACCCGGACTGGGAAACCGATGACCAGCCCAGCAGGCGACGCACGTCCGTCTGTCGCAACGCCGCCACATTGCCCAGCGTCATGGTGGCGACGGAGATCGATGCCACGATCGCTCGCCAGGCGACATCCGGCGGCAGCAGGGAAACGAAGCGGGCCAGCGCTACCGCGGCACCGATCTTGGGAATGACGGTCAGGAAGGCTGCCGCCGGTACCGGTGAGCCCTGCGCCACGTCCGGCATCCAGGCGTGAGCCGGAAACGCCGCCAGCTTGAAGGTCAGCCCCAGCACCACGCAGGCCGTGGCGATGGTCAGTGCCAGGCGGTCGCTGTCCGTGGCAAGCGCCTGGGCGATGTCCGGATAGCCGGTACTGCCGGTCAGGCCGAACAGCACCACCACCCCAATCGTCAGCAATGCATTGGTCAAGGCGCCGATCAGGAAATACTTCATCCCGGCCTCCAGCGCGGGCGCCCAGCCACGGTGATAGGCGGCCAGCGGGTAACTGGCCACCGAGGACAGCAGCACGCCCAGCACCAATTCCATGGTATCGCTGGCCGAGGCCATCATGATGACGCCCAGCAGAGCGAACAGTACCAGCGCGTAGTACTCGCCATGGCGGCGATCGGTCCGCATCCATTCAGGCGACATCGCGACGACCAGCGCACCGGCGACCAGCACGACCAGCTTGCTGGCGAGCGCCACGCCATCCAAGGCCCAAACACCGGAAAACGTCAGCCGCGGCGCCCCGCCCCATTGCGCGATGGTCAGCCCCGCACCGAGGCCGATGGCGAGCAGGGCCAGCACGGCTGCCCAGTGATGCTGCCGCTGACGGACGAAGCTGGAGAACAAGACGATCGCCACGGCACCCAGCGTCAGGCTGATTTCCGGCAGTACGTCACCGATAGGCATCAGCGGCCTCCCACCAGCAGCGTCGCCGATGCCTCGACCAGGGTCAGCAGAAACGCCGGCGCCACGCCGATGATCACGAAGCCTGCCGACAGCACCGCGAGCACGCCCCACTCGATAGGACGCAGATCCTCGAACTGCGCCCAGCGCTCCGGCATCGCCCCGAAGAACACCTTCTGCAGCATCTGCAGAAACAGCGCTGCCGTCACCAGGATGCCCAGCACACCGATGACGGCAAGCCATGGATAGACGCCGAAGGTGCCGGCAAAGATATGGAACTCCGCCACGAAACCGGCCAGGCCGGGCAGGCCCAGGCTGGCAAAGGAGGCAAGCACGGCGAAGGCGGTCAGCCACGGGGCCTGACGAAGCAGACCACCGTAGCTGTCCAGGTCATACTCCTCGGTACGCTGCCAGAACGAGCCACAGATGAGGAACAGCGCCCCGGTAATCAGGCCGTGCGCCACCATTTCCACCGTGGCCCCCACCAGGGCCAGTTCGCGGGCATATCCGGCGTCCTGGATCAGGGCACCGGCGGCGGCGATACCCAGCACCGTATAGCCCATGTGATTGACCGACGTGTAGGCAATGCGCCGCTTCAGGTTGCGCTGGCCGAGCGCCACGAAGGCCCCGTAGAGAATCGATACGACCGCGAACAGCGCAATGACCAAGGCATAGCGAGAGAACGTCTCCACCATCATGGCAAACGGAATGCGGATGATCCCGTAGGTGCCCATCTTGAGCAGCACCCCGGCGAGAATCGCCGAGACCGGCCCCGGGGCATCGACATGCGCCTGGGGCAGCCAGGTATGCACGGGCACCACCGGTGTCTTGATGGCGAAGCCGAGCATGAGGGCGAGGAACACCAGGCCGGCCGTCATGCCCGCGCCCGCCAGCGGTTGCTGCTCGATGAGCACGCGCATGTCGAAGGTATGCGGCTCGACCGACAGATAGAGCCCGATGATCGCCAGCAGCAGCAACAGCGAGCCGCAGAAGGTGTACAGAAAGAACTTGAACGCGGCGAGCTGCGCCTGACCATGCCCCCAGCGGCCGATCAGGAAGAACATCCCCACCAGGCTCAGGTCGAAAAAGACATAGAAGAGCAGCAGGTCCAGCGCCAGAAAGACACCCAGTGACACGGACTGCAGAAAGAGCATCCAGGCGTAGTACTGGCGAGGCTGATGCTTCGTGTCCACGGGGTAGGCGATGCTGGCCGAGAAGACCAGGGCACTCATCGTCACGACAGCCAGGGCAATGCCATCCACGCCCAACCTGTAGCCCATGCCCAGACTGGGCACCCAAGGCACCTCCTCGACGAACTGGAATAGCGCACCTTGCGGATCGAACTGTCGCCACGCCCAGGCCAGCAACAGCACCGGCAACACCGAAACCGCGATGGAAAACCGGCGAGCCGTGGCCTCGGTCCAGCGGCTTGAAACGGCGAGTGCGAGGGCCCCCAGCATGGGAAGCCCCAGGGCTGCAGTCAAAATCAAAGGAGCGCTCCTATGCTCAGCATGATCAGGATCGCGGCGAGTCCGGCCGCGATACCGGTGTAGTAGTGATGCATCTGCCCGGTGTGCGCCCGACGTGCCACTTGCCCCGCCCAGTCGACGCCCTTCGCGAGCTGATTCGTGGCGCCATCGAACGCGCCTTCGCCATGCCGCTCTCCCAGCCTGGCCAGCCACGCACCGATGCGGGCACTGCCCCGGATCCCGGCATCCACGGCGCGATCGTCGAAGCGTGCCAGGCCATCGCTGAACATCAGCACGGCATCCGCGCCACGTGCTGCCAGCGTCGGCAGACCCAGCCAGTCCGCCATGCCGGTTCGCGTGGCGCCCTGTCGACGCGCCCCCGCCACCTCTCGACGCACCGCCCAGAAGCCCAGGCCCACACCCAGCGCCACCAGCAGTAGCGACAGGATGAGCTCCCACAGCTTGGTCTTGGGAAAGTGCACGGACAGCAAATCGGCGAGGCCATTTCCGACACCGGGCCACCAGAGTAGCGACAGCGCCAATGTACCTGCCGCCAGCAGGTAGAGCGCGACGGCCTCCGCCCGGGAGTGGCCGGGCCGGGAGACAGCCTCGCTCATGCGGTCATGCCGCCCCCGCCCGAACGCCAGCAGTTGAAAGCGCGTGGCGTACAGCGCACTGAGGCCTCCCGCCACGGCAACGATCACGGCCAGCCAGGACGCCTGATGGCCGGCGGCCGTGACGATCTTCTCCTTGCTCCACGCCGCACTCAGCGGAACGACGCCCGCCAGCGCCAGGCTGGTCACCAAGGCGGCTACCGCGACGCCCGGAAGCAAGCGACCCAGGCGCATCGCAGTCAACGAATAGCTGTCGACATGGCGTTCGGCGATGCCGGCCGCCAGAAACAGCGCCGCTTTGGTGAATGCATGCGTGACGAAGTGCACCAAGGCGACGCCGGGAAAGCCCGCCCCTGCCGCCAGCCACATCAGGCCATACTGGGCCGATGTCGAGGCGGCCAGCAGCTTCTTGGCATGGCCCTGAAGACAGGCCACGAGGCCTCCTGTCAGGGCGGTGGTCAGCCCCAGCGTGATGGCGACCGGCGCAAACCAGGCGACGGCGGACAGTTCCGCATGCAGCCGGACCACCAAGTAGATCCCCGCCGCGACCATGGTCGCCGCATGCAGCAATGCCGACACCGGTGTCGGCCCGGACATGGCGGCAAACAGCCAGGGAGAGAACGGCACCTGGGCGGATTTCGCGGCGGCGGCCAGCACGGCCCCGGCAACGAACACGTCCAGCAGCCACCCATCGAGTTGGGCCAGGTCTGCAAAGGCAAACGAGCCCGTGCCGGCGAACACTGCCGCCGCGGCGATGTACAGCCCCAGGTCCCCGAAGCGAGTGACCAGGAACGCCCAGGCGGCATCCCGCAGGTTGTCGGCCTTCTGCCATTCATGGGAAATCAGCGCCCACGAGCATGCCCCGACCAGCTCCCATGCGATCAGTAGGGTGACGAAATCCTCGGCCAGGACGAGCAGTTCCATCGCGCCGACGAACGCTGTCAGCAGCGCTACCAGTCCGACGGGGCGGCGCACCGTCCCTCTGCCGCTGACCGGCGATGCTTCATGGTAGGCGCTGTAGACGATGATCGGCGCGGCGATCAGTGGCACGACGATGGCGAACACGGCGCTCGCGGACGTCATCCCGAGCGACAGAACGATTCGGGGACTCCAGCGATAGGTGCCGCCCCAGTCCGCCGTGACCGCGACGCTCACGAGCAGCAAGGTAGCGATCGTGATCGCCACCCCTGCCAGCGCCAGCGCGGCGCGGCCCCTGTCGTCGCCCAGCCGACGCTTGCCGAGCCCATAGATGATAGGGGCGGCCAGCAAGGGCAAGAGAGGAACGAACCACAGCATCAGTGCTTCAGCCCGGTCAGCGATTCGGTCATGTCGGCCTGTTTACCACGGAAGACCGCGACCACCAGGGCGAATCCCATCGCCATCTCGATGGCCATCACAGCCATGACGATGATCGTCAGCAGTTGGCCTTCCGGCGCTCCGGCCCCGCTGAAGGCCCAGAACGCCACCGCCGCCAGCATGACACCGTTGAGGATCAGTTCCAGACCCATCATCAGCATCACGAACGACTGCTGGGAAAGCGCACCATAGATCCCGATACCGATCAGTGCCGCTGCCAATAGCAAAAGTGTGGTGAGTGTCATGCAAGCCTCCCTGCCTGTCTGTCCCGCTCAGTGGTGATGATGGTGATGGTGATGCCCACCCTCGCCCTCTTCGTCCTCCTCGGGCTTGCCTGCCGGGTCGCCGCCCGGTTCCAGCCCCGGCGGCATCGACCCCTCCGCCGCCGCGCCATAGCGCCCGCGATGGCTCGACAGCACCACCACGCCGATCATGGTGGTCAGCAGCACGAGACCCGCCGACTCGAAAATCAGCATCGAATCACCGAGCATTTCGTTGCCCAGTGACCTGACGGGATCGAGGCCTGCCGGCACCGGCTGATCGGGAAAGGCCGCCAACAGGGCCATGACGCCCAGCACCAGAAAACCAGCGACGCCGGCCCCGATGGCGATACGTTCCTGATGGACCATGTTCATGGGATTCAGGCCGGCCGGGTTCATCATGAACATGACCATGAACAGCGCCATGACCGTCATTTCCACGGCCATCATGAAGAACATGGCAACGCCCAGGTATTCCGCCGCCAACAGGATCATGATCACACCCACGGCGATGAACGACACCAGCAGGAAGAACGACGCGCGTACCATAGAGTCAGTACGAAACACGCGCCACCCGGTGACCACCGCCAGCGTGGCCAGCAGGAGAAACGCGATATCGACACCGATGCCGTGATTCATGCTTTCCATCACAACAACGCTCCTATTCCGGCCCACACCAGATCGATGAACGACAGCGGCAGCAACACGACCCACATCAAGGTGACGCAGCGCTCCGGTGCCAGGCGCGGCAATAATCGACCCAGCAATAGCAGCACAAACAGTACCGCTAACATCTTTATCGCCATCCATAGCGGGCCAGGCAACCAGGGCCCCAGCCAGCCCCCCAGGAAGGCAGTCGCTGCCACGCCGCTAAAAGCCACCAGCATAGCCGCCCGGGCCATGTCCCAGACCAGCCGTGGCGGCCCCGAGATCTCCGAGGCCGTGCCGCCGGCAAGATCCGTCGAATCGGCCAGGTTCAGCGGCCCCCAGAAGGTCATGCCCAGGCCGACGATGAGAAACAGCGGCAGTCCCAGCGGCTGGCGGATGACATTCCATAGCTCCGCTTGCGAGGCGACTACCTGGGTGAACTGCAGCGATTCGGCCGGCAATGCCACGCCGATCAGAACGAACATGCTGATCAGGATGTAGGAGAGCCCCAGCGCCACGTACCGGTACCCGCCGATCAAGGCCAGTAACGAATTCGCCGACCAGCCATGCAAGAAGATAACGACGGTCGCCAGTGCTTCCACGCTGCCCCAAAGCACCACGCTGGTGACCAGGTCCGTGGCGACCAGCGATGCCGACCATGGCACTACCGCCAGCCCGCCCGCCGCCAACGCCAGATACAGGGCCGGTGCCAGCCGCCAGGCCCGCCAATCCGGCGCTTCGGTGGCATTGGCGTGCTGGGTCAGCAACCAGGCTCCGCGCGCCATAGGCGCCAGCCAGATACCCCCGTCCTGAGAGGTACCAAGCGCGCTGGCAACCAGGCGATCGAGCACGGCGACGGCATAACCGCCGACAATCAGCATGAAGATCACCATGAGAACCGGCAGAAACAGCTCGCTAAACATCGTTTCCGGTGCCTCCCCGTATCGCCCGGGACTCGCCGGATGGCCGTGTGCCGACAGGTTGATCGGCCAACCCCGCGACATCCAGACTGGCGACCGTCGCCAGGGCATCGCCCCACTCCAGCCCGGGTAACAGCTCGTCGAAGAGCGCGCTCGCATCCTCTGGCCGCTTCGCGCACCAAGGGCCGCGCGGAGTCTCTATACGACCCAACTCGCTCGTAGTCACATCATCCCGTTCGGCCTGGCGAGCCAGATGGAGCGACTGATCGATTTCCGCAAGCACCTGCCACCAGCGAGCACACGTATCGCCGCCGGTCTGGCACACGGGTGAGAACCCCAACCGTCGATAGCCGGCATCACCTGAGCGAAGATCCTCATCCAGTCCGGCGGCCCGAGCAGCCGGACCACCGATTCTGCGAGCCTGCTCGGGACCGAGCTCACCCCCTTTTATCGCGGCCAGGCGAAAGAAGCCGCTACGCGATAAATAACGACGCAGTCCGTCCAATGTGCTTGTCGTCGATAGGTTCTGGGCCAAGCGCAAAGCACTCAAACTGGCGCCTTCCAGTCCGGCAAGATGCAGGCCACGGTACAGACGGTGTAGATGATGGCGGGCCCGGGCAAGCTCGATCTCAGCGATGGGGACCGGCCGTTCCCGGGCGGTGAAAAACACTGGATCAAGGCTCTGCGGATACGGCACAAGCTGAGTCTGCCAGGTCTGAACGAGGTCGCCCTGTAACGTGATTTCTGCCGACATGCCCGGCGGGAATGCGAAGAAGAACGGCCCAAGCCGGAATGTCAGCGAATCCAGCGTCAGTCCGTCGCGGATATCATTCTCCATATTCATCGCCATGGGCCGCCCGTAGGGCACGCCACCCATCATGCCTTCACCCCCCTGACCGAAATCGCCCTCACCCTCCCAGGGGTTGGGTGGCTTGTCAGGCAAAATTCTGGGCGAGCTTTCGCGACGGCCTTCCATCAGTTCGCTATACGCCGTGACCAGAGCCGTCGGCAGAATGTCGAGATCATCAATACGAGTCGCATTTTCCAGGTGCGACCACGGTTCGCCACGAAACCATAACGTCGTGAAGGGACTGGGCAATTGATCATGCACACGGCGCGCGAACTCGAACCTATCGGCCGGGATCTCTCCTGCCACCAGCAGCACACTGGCATGGCGCGGTGAGTCAACCAGCTCGATGTCTGGCGACAAGACGAGCTGCTGCAGTAGTTCATCTCCTTGCATGCCTAGCACGGGGAACACGGGAACGCTTCTGCGCGAGGCGAGAGTGCGTAGCCAATTCACTGCCACTTGAAGACCCCCTCACGCCAGGCATAGACGATGCCGACCGACAGGATGGCGAGAAACATGCCCATCTCCATCATGGCCTTCATGCCCTTCTCGACGAACACAACCGCCCACGGGTACATGAACATCATCTCCATCTCGAAGGCGATCAACAGCAGCGTCATGGAGTAGTAGCGAATGTGGTAGCGGCTCCAGGCGTGGCTGTCGGGCGTCCCCCCACCCAGAAACGGCGCGCGCTGGGCCCAGCTGGGCCGCGGCTGGTGACGCATGGGCAGCCACTGCACCAGCAGTCCGGCACCCAGTACCATGATCATAATGATGAGAAAAGCGAACAGCTCCATGCGAATCCCTCGCGTCGCTGATACAAACGAACCTAGGGCATACCCTTGGCCTTGTACTCGTGCAAGCTCGACTTCAAGGACTGGATGGCGGTCCTGAACACCATCTGAACACGTGCAATTTCATTTCTGGCCACGTGCGATTCACGTACAACCAAAAGTGGCGATAGCTACTCAGTGACGACGCGCAGAATGACCAAGCCATCGACATAAAGGATTGATATGACGTGACGACGTCCAGGCAATGCAAGCCAACATGCGACAATTCCTTGTCCGAGTTGAAGTAACGCCTGTCCCTATGTATAGGGAATGATTGCGTCTGACTCAACCTAGATCCTGCCCACAGGTTGGTGAACGCGAAATGGGCGCGCGACTCGCCGTGACACCACCGGGGAGAGTCTCCCCGGGCGCACAACGCCAGACGATGCCGCCCGCCAGCCCCACGCAGACCATGCCCAGCATGGTGGGCACATCAGGCATCGCATCAAACAACCACCAACTCCACCCCGCCGCAAAGACAAGATAGGCATAGTCGAACACGCCTATCAGCGCGGCTGGAGCCACTTGATAGGCCTTGGCCACCGTGCTGCTGGCCAGCACGAAGAGTACCGCCAGCCCCGCCAACAGCCACCAGGCGTCGGCTGGAAGCGATCGCCAGGGCGCCGTCAGGAAGCTCGGCGTGGCGCCACCAGCCGGCGGCTGGCCGTACAAGAATATCCACAGACAGCCCGCCGCGCCCAGGCATAGAAAGCCCAGATTCAGTGCCCCGGAAAGCACCAGCGGCGCCTCGTCGCGACAATGAACACGCGTCACCACACAGGCCAGGGCGTAGCACACCGCCGCCAACAGCGGCAGTAACACCGTAGGCGTAAAATGCATCGTTCCCGGGCGCAGTATCAGTACCACGCCGGCGAATCCCAGGGCGATCCCCCACCAGCCACCTGCCGAGAGCCGTTCGCCGCCCAACCAGGCAGCGAACAGGGCAATGAACAGCGGCGAGGTGTACAACGCCACCGCTGCCATGGAGAGCGTCAACGTCGGCAACGCGGCATAGAAGGCCAACCACATGGCCATCAACAAGCCGGTTCTGATCAGCACCCAGCGACGTTGCAGCGCCCATCCCAGGCGCAACACACCGCGACGCCCAAGTACCAACCCCACAAACGGCGACGCCAACAGCGCACGTATCACGTACAGCTGCCAAATCCCCACGTCATCGCTGATATACTTAACCAGCGCGTCGGCCATCGAGAGACAGAAGACCGAGGCGACGATACACCCGATGCCTTGCCACGCCGAGACTTGTGTCCCAATTATCGGCTTCATGAACGTTCTCCTTGAGCAAGAAGCCGATCAAGGGTGCGCGCTCGACGCATGCGCGACAAACGAGTTATACGTCACTTTCCATGAGCTGTGATTATGGACCTCATATGAACCGACTAGGCAAGGCCCTCCCCCCACTCGCCAGCCTGATGCCCTTCGAGGCTGCCGCGCGCCTGGAAAGCTTCTCGCGCGCCGCCGAGGAATTGCATCTCTCCCAGGCCGCCGTCAGCCGCCAGATTCGCGCCCTAGAAGAAAATCTCGGCGTGGCACTATTCGAGCGTCGCAACAGAGGCGTCTTCCTCACCGCCGCCGGCCGCGAGTTCGGGCGCACGGTGAGTACCGCGCTAGAGAGCGTCGCAACGCATGCCAACACTTTGCGGGAGGAAGTGCATGACGGTGTGGTCGTGCTCTTCTGTCAGCTCTGCGAGGCCTTCTACTGGGTCATGCCGCGCCTCGCCGCGTTCAACCGGCAACATCCGGAAATCGAAGTACGCTTGGTCACCTCGACGCGCCCCGTGGTCGAGCATCACGACTACTTCGACGTCGCGCTGCAGACCAGCGGACGCCCCAGCGGCAGCCACACACTCTCCTTCACCGCATCCGACGAGATCTTTCCGATTTGCAGCCCTGACTATCTTGCCGCACAGCGCCACCCCATCACGCTGGCGAGCCTCGCCGAGCAACGTTTGCTGCACCACAGAGCCGACGCACCGGATTGGTTCGAGTGGGATAGTTGGCTACGCGCCATGGGGGATTTCGTGCCCACCCTGGGCAACGGCATGGTTTTCGATAGCTATCCGTTGGTCCTTCAGGCAGCGCTTGCCGGGCATGGCATCTCCCTGGGCTGGCGACGCACGGCCGAGCGTCTGGTGCAGAACGGCCAGCTCGTACGACCGGTCGATGCATCGCTGCCGCTCCGCGACGCGCTCTCGGTGTATACACGACAAGGCGCTCAATCGCGGGTGGAAACGCTGGCGCTTCTGGACTGGCTGCAGCATGAGTTTCACGCCGACCATGGCGGTGAAGCAGCCTTTTGAAGCGATATATCACAGCAAGGCGTAAGCCACGCCGCCCACCGTCCCCCCGGTAAGAATCAACGCCAACAGCGCCCAGAGGCCGTCATTGGCCATCAACGACAAGCCGAACATCATCAAGGCCAAGCCCGCGCCAGTGGCCGAGAAAGGCACCACCTCCATCAGCGGCATCGCCAGGGCAATGAGAAAGCAGACAAACGCCACGAGATAGGTGCCGGCGCGTCGGGTCAACCAGGACATACGCGGTTTCAACAAGCGGTCGATGGCCCGGGCCGGCTTGCGCATCCAGGCCACCGCCTTGTCCAGCTTCCTGCGGGAAACCGAGCGCTTCAAAAGCCAGCCCGGCAGCCAGAACGAACGGCGCCCTACCAGCAACTGCCCCGCCACCAGCAGAACCAACAGTGCCATCAACGTGGGCACGCCGGGGATATCTCCCACCAACGGCAGCAGCGTGATCACCCCCGGCACCAGCAGCAAGGAGCCAAACGACCCCCGCCCCACCGCCGTCAGTATGTCGCCAAGCTGGACACGCTCATCATCGCGACGAGGCGCCTGCCCGATTTGTTCGAGCAAGTGATCCAATCCCGCTAATTCCTGCTGCCTTTCCGCCATGCACGCTCCCTGCCCTCACGAATCGAGCTTGCAGCGTAGCAGGACACGCACGGCCTGCCGAGGTGCAGCGGACGGGCCCGCCATGGTCGTGGGTGCGCGCATCCGGCACGCCGAAAGCACAAAGTGCGCAATATCGTTCAAGCCCGCTCCCTCGTGACGCGCTAAAGTGGCGTTGTCATGGCACGACCGGGACGTAAGGAGGACACCATGCAATCCACGAGTCGTTTCCGGTTCATGAAAAGCCGGCATGTGGCACGCATGACGGCATTGCATGCCACGATGAACGACTTCCAGTACGACCGGCATGCGCATGAAGAATATGCACTGGGTGTCACACTGGCGGGACGTCAGGATTTCTTCAGCAACGGTGAATTTCACCGCAGCCCACCAGGTAGCGTGATCACTTTGCATCCCGATGAGGTGCATGACGGCCACGCCGGGGGCGGCGACGCCCTCGATTATGTCATGCTCTATATTCATCCCGACGAGCTCGACCCGCTCATTGCCAATGCCATGGGCGTGCAAGGCCTGCAGGCCACTCGCCTAGTCCCCACCCTCATGAAAGATGTCCCCTTGCGCGACGAGATCATCGCCCTGTCACGCATGATCGAGGAACAGGAGACGAGTCAGATCGAGCAAGAATATGCTCTGTATCGCATTGCGGCTCGCCTGGCCGAGCGTGCCGGAAATTTTGCCCCAAACGAGCGGGCCAGGCGGCCGGACTCGCTGCTCGAAAGGGCGAAGGACTTCATCCATGAAAATGCCAGATACGATATCAGCCTGGATGACATCAGCCATTCCGCCAACATTTCCAAGTATCACTTCCTGAGAACGTTCAGGACACAGTACGGAATTACGCCGCACCAATATGTATTGAACTGCAGGGTCAATGCCGCCCGGCGTCACCTCGAAAACGGCGAGAGTGTCATGGAGGCTGCCTTATGCTGCGGCTTTTCTGACCTCAGTCATTTCAACCGTCGTTTCAAGCGGATTTACGGCATGACACCGCGACAATACCAAACCCATATTTTCACTTAGCAAGACAGGAACCCCTCATGCTCGCGATGCTCGCCTATGCCATAAGCGTGATGTACACGCCCGGGCCGGTGAACCTGCTTGGACTGAATGCCGGAATCAACGGGCAAACCAAGGAATCGACAGGGTTTTTCATCGGAGTCGGCACAGCGATGTGGCTGATGCTTCTACTGTTTGGCTGGCTGGGAAGCGTGCTCATACAGGGAAAGACACTCCTGATCATCAGTGCGCTCGGCACGTTTTACATTCTTTACCTGTCGATCAAGATAGCCAGATCCACTCCTCACAGGAACGATGTGGATGCAGTACCGCGTCCCTTGCGCTTCAAGGAAGGGTTGTTGATGCAATTACTCAACCCCAAAGGCATCGTCGCCACACTACCTATCGCGACCATCCAGCTACCCGCAATGCATATAGAAGGGCCAGACCTCATCATGGTGGCGCTGCTCATTGGCGTACTGGCGACCGGCGCGCCAGGAAGCTACGCATTACTGGGTAGCGCGATGGGAAAAGCCATTCATGATCACGCCCTGCTGCGACGCATCAATCGTATCCTGGCGCTTCTTTTGGCTCTTACAGGCCTGATCATCGGGTATGAATACGTCGTCTTACCGCTTATCGATTCGTAGCAATGCCCTGCCGTTCTCAAACCTCAATGTCGGAACGCGGCGATGCGGGCCGGAGGCTCGTATTACGCCGTCTCCGGCGTCAGCTGCTGGCGATGCAGCGTGTTGCCGGCGGCGTCCATCAGACTCACCGTCAACGTTTCGCTCTCGCCGTCGAGATCGACCTGGCCGAAAAATTGATAGCCCCGCGACGGCGGCAGGTTCGCCTCGCCTTCGGGCGGGGCTTTTTGAAAGACCACCTCGGGGCCGAAGGTCGTGTCCAGCTCGCCGGGCCCAAAGGTGCCGGCATGCAGCGGACCGCTGACGAATTCCCAGAAGGGCGTGAATTCCTGGAAGCTGGCCCGTTCGGGTGAATAGTGATGCGCCGCCGTGTAGTGCACGTCCGCCGTCAGCCATACCACGTTTGTCACGTTGTCATCGCGGATCGCCCGCAAGAGCCTGGCGATTTCGAGTTCGCGCCCCAACGGCCCGCCCGCGTCACCATTGGCGATGGCTTCATACGCGTCACCATCGCTGACCACCAGGCCAATAGGCATGTCCGAGGCGATGACCTTCCATGTCGCCGTGGACTCTTTCAGCGAACGTCGCAGCCAGGCGAACTGGTCCTCGCCGAGAAACGCCGTTTGCGGGGAACGCTCGGCTTGTCGGTTGCGACTGTTGGCACCGCGATAGGTGCGCATATCGAGCATGAACATTTCCAGCGACGGCCCATACGCAAAACGCCGATGAATACGCCCTGGCGATGTCGGCAGTTGGCGTAGCGGCGTGTGTTCCAGAAAGGCTTGGCGAGCGCGAGCCGCCAGTAGCGATACGTTCTTTTCCGTATAGCGCTCGTCCTCGAGCCACTCACCGGGATACCAGTTGTTGGTCGTCTCGTGATCGTCCCATTGGGCGAGCATGGGCACTTCGGCATTGAAGCGCCGCAGATTGGTATCCAGCAGATTGTAGGTATGCTGGCCGCGATACTCGTCCAGTGTTTCCGCCACCTTGCGCTTGGCCGGGGTGACCAGATTGTGCCAAGTATCGCCGTTAGCCAGCGCCACGCGCTCCTCCAGGGGGCCGTCGGCATAGACGGTATCGCCGGAGTGAATGAAGAAGTCGGGCTGCTGACGGCGCATGGTATCGTAGATCGTCATGCCACCCCGCGACTCGTCGATGCCCCAGCCCTGCCCGACCGTATCGCCGGACCAGACGAAGCGCACGTCACGCTTGGCGGACGGCGGCAAGCGTAGACGCCCTTCGACCGGCTCACTCAAGGCACGCGAGTCATCCAGCGCAGCGAAACGCACGCGGTAATGCAATGTATCGATGTCACCGAGCCCCGCGACGTCCAGCTTGCCGACCAAGCCATCGCTCGGCAGCACCTCGGGGCCTCGCACCTGGCGGGCGTCACGAAACGCGGGATTGTCGGCCAGTTCGACGAACATCCGCGCGGGGCGATCACTGCGCGACCAGAGCATCGTGCGGTCGCGCAGCATGTCACCGCTCATCACCCCCGAGGTCACTTGCGGGCGACGTGACTCGGCCAGCACGATCGACGGCGCCACCGACGCTGCGCCTAATGCCGCGCCTGCCTTGACGCCCCATCCCAATACATCACGACGGGAATATCGCATCGTCGACTCTCCACTGCATGTCCATGATGACGTCAGCGTCTCGCAAGACGATGACGACCACATGGCGAGTGGATGACGATTGAATGGCACGACGCACGAAATCGCGCCACTACCTCGAGGCTCAGCCTTCCAGGCGCCGCAAGGCGTAATCGGCAATCGCCGTGTCCTGCACGCCCGTGCCGGTGAGGTCACAGACCGTGATGCCGGCGTCCGAGAGACGCAGCGTTAGCTCCCGATCGATCACCTGACCGAGTTCATACACTTTGAAGGGAACGTTGGCCGCCGTCTCGCCGGATTTGACGAAGGCCTTGAGTTCGCCGTTGTGCTCACTTTGCGCACGGGTATCGCAGACGAAGGCATCGGCACGCGTCATCACGCTATCGTCAAGTTCGCGCTTGTCCGGGCTGTCGGCCCCCATCGCCGTGACATGCACGCCCTCGGGGAGATCGGCGGCCTCGAGAATCGGCTGTTGCGCAGGCGTCGCGGTGACGATGATATCTGCTTCACGACACGCCGCGTGGACATCGTCGTGAACGTTGACCGTCAGGTCGCGCTGTCGCAGCCGTTCGGCATAAGACTCGGCAGCCTCGCGCCGACGCGCCCAGACATCGACGGTCTCGATACCGTGCACCAGGCGCAGAGCATCGATCTGCAGCTCGGCCTGTTCGCCGGCGCCGAGGACCGTCACACGGCGGCTGTTTTCACGCGCCAGATACTTGGCCGCCAAGGCGCCGGCGAGTGCCGTGCGCACCGCCGTCAGGTAACCTTCGTCGAAGAGCACGGCATCCACCAGCCCAGTGCGGGCCGAGAACATCATCATCAGGCCATTTAGGCTGGGCAACCCCTGCTTGGGATTGTCGAAGAACCCTGAACTTACCTTGATGGCAAAGCGCTCGAAACCACGAATGTGTGCGGTTTTGACATCGACCTCGCCATTGGCCTCTTCGATGGTCATCGACAGGATCGGCGGCTGCACGGCCTCGCCACGCCCCAGGGCCGCGAACCCCGCTTCGATGACAGCCAGGGCGTCCGTATCCAGTTGAACGGCGGCCTCGATTGCGTCGCGTTGATGGAGCTGCATGACGTCCTCCAGACGGAAGAGAGAAAGATGAAGAAAGGAAGTGGGATCAGGCTCCCGCCAACGACCGGGCGCGGTCAAACGTTTCCAGCGCCACACCGTTGCCGGAGACGATCAATGCCACCCGCTGGCCACGAATGTCGAGGCCATGTTCGTCGAGCGCCGCCAGCCCCACGGCCGCCGCACCCTCGACTAACATCTTCTCAGTGTCGAGCAAGTCGACCATGGCGCGGGCGATAGCGGATTCCGAGACTTGGTAATGGTCATCCATCACCTCGCGCACCAGCGCGAAGGTGCAGCGATTGTCCAGCCCAATGCCGCCGCCCAGCGAATCGCCGAGACTCTCGACCTCCGCCACGTTGACCGGATGCCCGGCCTGAAGGCTTTCCCACATCGCCGCGCCTTGGGAGAGGCTGATGCCGGTCACCCGCGTCGCCGGACGAACCGCCTTTACCGCTGCGCCGATACCGCCCAACAAACCACCGCCGGAAAGCCCGACGAGGACCCGGTCGAGCGCGGGCTGATCCTCCATCAACTCGAGCCCGATGGTGCCCTGCCCACTCACGATCAACGGATCGTCGAAAGGTGGGATCGCCGTCATGCCCGAAGCCACCAGACGCTCCACTTCGTCGAAGGCGTCGTCCTGGCTCTCCCCGACTCGCCGCACCTCGGCACCCAGGGCCTCGATGGCTGCGGCCTTGTTGTCGGGCACCAGCCGCGACAGACAGATGACGGCAGGGATCCCCAACTGGTGCGCGGCGTGGGCCACTGCCCGGCCATGATTGCCCGTCGAGGCCGTGGTCACGCCGTGCGCCAACGCTTCGCGGCCGTCACGTTCGATCAACGCGGTGATCATGTTGGTCGCGCCGCGCAACTTGAACGCTCCCGTGGGCTGGCAGGTTTCCAGCTTGAGGAACACATCGGCCTCGAAGCGTCGCGACAACGCCGACGAACGCACCAGCGGGGTACGCACGACCTGCCCGTGCAGGCGGGCGCGCGCGGCATAGATCGAGGCGAGATCGATAGCGGAGTGGGCATCGGACATACAACCTCCCATCGAGGTGTCGGACGCGCTCGGGATGTCAGGCGAGGAAGCGGCAACGCCGTGGAAGCGAGTGCCTCCACAGCGAGGATGGCGGGATCCGCTCAGGCCTTCAAGTCTCCCGAACGAGACAACTCGTCGGTCACCTTATCGACGGCGCGCTTGGCGCGGGCGACGATATCGTCGACTTCAGCGCGAGTCGTCACCAACGGCGGCGCAAAGCCGAGAATGTCACCTTGCGGCATGGCGCGTGCGATCAGGCTCTCGCTCAACGCGGCGGCACTCACGCGCGGCCCAACCTTGAGCGCGGGATCGAAGAACGCGCGTCGTGCCGGATCCGGCGAGAATTCCAGCGCCGCCAGCATACCCACACCACGCACGTTCCCCACCAGTGGATGCTCGCCGAATGTCTGCTGCATTTGCTGCTGCAGATAAGCGCCGGTCTCGGCAGCGTTGGCGGTCAATCCTTCGCGCTCGATGATGGCCAGGTTGGCAAGCCCTGCAGCACAACCCAGCGCATGTCCCGAATATGTCCAGCCGTGGCCGATGGGGCCATATTCGCCGGCGCCCTGCTCCAGTACCTGCCACACGCGATCGCCGACGATGACCCCGGACAATGGCTGATAGGCGCTGGTCAGCCCCTTGGCGATGGTGATCAGGTCGGGCTTGATGGCATAGTGATGACTGCCGAAATCGGTGCCGATGCGCCCGAAACCGCAGACCACTTCATCGGCGATCAACAGCACGTCATACTTGCTCAAGACCGACTGTATCGCTTCCCAATAGCCCTCGGGCGGCGGCACGATACCGCCGGTACCCAGCACCGGTTCGCCGATGAAGGCCGCCACGGTGTCCGGGCCTTCGGCGAGGATCATCTCCTCGAGCTTGGCCGCGCAGTGGCGAGAAAACTCGCGCTCGCTCATGCCTTCCTGTTCGGCGGCTCGATGATAATAGTACGGCGCTTCGGTATGCAGGATGCCGTCGATGGGTAGATCGAAATGATCATGAAATGCCTTGAGACCGGTCAGCGAACCCGAGGCGATACCCGAGCCATGGTACCCACGCTGCCGCGAGATCACTTTCTTCTTCCGCGGCAGACCACGCACGTTGTTGTAATAGCGCACGATCTTGAGCTGCGTCTCGTTGGCATCAGAGCCCGACATGCCGTAGTAAACCTTGGACATGCCCGGCCCGGCCAGCTCGAGAATCTTCTCGGAAAGCTGTATCTGCGGCTCATTCGAATGGCCGACATAGGTGTGGTAGTACGCCAACTCCAGCGCCTGGTGATGGATCGCCTCGGCGACTTCGGTGCGGCCATAACCGATATTGACGCAATAAAGGCCGGCGAAACCGTCGATGAACTCGCGGCCGTCCTTGTCGACGATATTGATGCCCTGACCGCCGGTGATCACGCGCCCCGGCACATCGCCATGCGCGAAATCGCGCAGATGCGTGGACGCATGAAAAGTAACCTGGCGATCGCGATCGATCAGGTCCTGGTGCTGACTCATATCTGGCTCCTAAAAAAGGATCGTAAATAACAGAGGGGGATACAAAACTAGAGAGCTCTGCGAGCGATGGTCTGACCAGGCGGGCCCGACGGAGAACAGCGGAGTTTACTGGCCGTAAATGAGCATGTTCGATGTCGGGCCCAACGCCGTCAGGCCGAGCGCAGCTAGCTCCCGGAAAAGCTAGCTCCCGGAGACAGAGCCCATGGCCCCCAGACAATAAAACTTGGTCTCCAGATATTCCTCGATGCCGGCAGTGCCGCCCTCACGACCGAGACCGGACTGCTTGACCCCGCCGAAGGGTACCGGTGGACCGGTCATCTTCACCGAGTTGATCGCCACCATGCCGTACTCCAGAGCACGCAGGAGCTTCCAGATACGGCGAATATCGTGGGTATAGACATAGGCCGCCAGGCCGTATTCGGTATCGTTGGCCAGTTTGATGACTTCATCGTCATCCTTGTAGGCGGTGACGCCCGCTACCGGCGAGAAACTCTCCTCGCGCCAGGCCTTCATGTACGGCGTCACGCCGGTCAGTAGCGTGGGCATGAAGAAATTGGGCCCCGGTGCCATGGACTGGTCGCCATGCACCAGCCTCGCGCCCCTCGAAAGGGCGTCATCGACGATGCTTGATGCCTTTTCCACCGCCTGCTGATGAATCAGCGGCCCGATATCGATATTGGTTACCAAGCCGTTGCCAACCTTGAGCGTTTCCATGCAAGCGACGAACTGCTCGACGAACTCGTCATGGATCGACTCGTGGACCAGGATCCGGTTGGCAGCCAGACAATCTTGCCCACCGGTCTGAAACTTGGCGGCGACTGCAGCGCGCGCGGCCTCGGCCGGGTCCATGTCGGGGCCGACGATGAACGGCGCATTGCCACCCAGTTCCAGCGAGACACGCTTGACGCTATTGGCCGACTGCTCCAGCAACAGCCGCCCGACTCGGGTAGAACCGGTGAATGACAACGCCTTGACGCGTTCTTCTTCGCACAACAGCTTGGACACCTCGGCGGGTTCGCCCAGCACCACGTTGAAGACCCCGGCAGGGATATCGGCGCGTTCGGCGAGTTCCACCAGCGCCAGCGCCGAGAACGGCGTCTCGCCGGCGGGCTTGACGATGACCGTGCAGCCGGCCGCCAGCGCGGCACCGGCCTTGCGCGTGATCATCGCCAGCGGAAAGTTCCAGGGCGTGATCAATGCGGCCACCCCCACCGGTTCCTTGAGCGATCCCAGGGCGGCGTTGGGAATGTGACTGGGGATGGTCTGCCCGAAGGTACGCTTGCCCTCCTCGGCGAACCATTTGATGAAGCTGGCGCCGTATTCGACCTCGCCGCGTGAGTCGGGCAACGGCTTGCCCTGTTCACGCGTCATGATGACCGCCAGATCTTCGCGATGCTCGATGAGCAGGTCATACCATGCCTGAAGACGCTCGGCACGCTCATCGGCACGCAGCGCACGCCACTGGGCGAAAGCGGCATCTGCGGCATCTACCGCCTCCCGCAATTGCGGGGCCTCGAGCCAAGGGATGTGCCCCAGCACTTCACCCGTGGCAGGATCGACGACCGCCTCTTCGCGACCGGCATCGCCATGGGTCCATTTTCCGTCGATATAAGCGTACTGACGCAATAGACGCGGATCGTTGAGTTTCATGCGCTACTTCTCCTAAAAAGCGAACCGGGCCAGGATTCACAAACATTGGCCCGGACATGTCATGGCGGATGGCGCTCATCCGATATGCATAGGATAAAGCAGCACAGGGTAGGAGAGTTTTTGTCCGGCGGGCTGGTCGGTATCGGTTTTTTTCGAGTCACGCCTCAGGAAAGGCGTTTTTTTCTGCGCTCGTTTTTCTGCGTTTGCCCGCCGCCGCGAGCAGGGGCGGCGGCGGAGGTGAAGCGCTCAGATATCGTGACGCGGCAACAAATGCAACTTACGCAGGCGTGAATGGGCGTCTAGATACTCCTCGGCGGGCACCGCACGGTACGCATCCTCACGGGCGACATGCTTCACCAGCACACGGCGCTCGCCAGCACTGCAGCCGGCTCCCTTGCCATGCAGGGTGACGACAACATCGGAGTCACTTTCCAGCGTCGCCTGACAACGCCCTTCATTGTCGCTGGCCTCGCGCACGATGACGGTTTCGCCCAGCAGCCAGCGCGGAGAAGCCCGACGCGAATGATGGAAACGCCGCGCCAGGGCATGACACGCGGCGACACTCGGCGATGACGCCAGCGCGAACGCCGCCCAAATAGCCAAAAAGCCCAGCGGCAAACGCACCAGCCCCAGCGGCAGCCATTGCAGCACCAAGCTCAACGCGAATGCGATGGGCGTGGCAGTGACGATCAAGACACTCAGCGCGAATGACGCTGGCACCCCTGCAAACCCCAAGGAAACCAAGGTACTGGCGAGGTGGTCGTCACGCAGGCTGTCATGGTCGAAACATGAGACGCGTATTACGCGCAGCCCAACTAGCAACCAGTAGACTGCCACCAGTGCCAGCAAACCGAGGAAAAAGACGAAAGGAAACCCCAATGCAGTCTGGATGAAGAGTTCCATGACAGCACCTCCCGGGCAATCCCGTTGAGTTGAGCGGCGTGCCCCCTGCGTGCAGGAGGGGCGTTAAAGGCGTCGTCCGAATATTTTGTGTAATGCCAACTTATGTGGCGACGCTTATGTAGTATTTAACAGCATAGCGCCGCGACACCGGTTATGCGTCTCAACTTTGGTCGTACGGCACGTATCGCCAACACATCAGACGATCCGCTGACTCGGTTCCAGGCGTACCGCGACCGCCTTGGAGGTAGGCGTATCGGTACCCACGCCGACACTTTCCAAGGGCACCAACGCATTGGTTTCGGGATAGTAGGCGGCGGCGCACCCTTCAGGTGTCTCATAGGATACGATCCTGAAGGCCGGAGCGCGACGCGGCTCACCCTCGTGGTCGAGTCCCACCAGATCGACCCATTGGTCACTTTCGAGCCCCAATCGCGTGAGGTCGGCGGGATTGACGAATACCACCCGCCGCTGGCCCTTGACGCCTCGATAACGGTCGTCGTAACCGTAAACGGTGGTGTTGTACTGATCGTGGCTACGCAGCGTCTGCAGTGTCAGCCAGCCATCCTCGCGGCGTGCGTGCATGCGTTGGTGCATCACCGCCTCGGGCAGCGGCGCGGCACAGAACGTGGCCCGACCAGATGACGTATTGAAGCGGCGTTGACTGGCGGCGTTTTCCAGCCAGAAGCCGCCTGCCTGCCCTAGACGCGCATTGAAGTCCTCGAAACCGGGAATGACGGCCTCGATCTCGTCGCGAATGCGGTCGTAATTAGCCACCAGCGCGGTCCAATCGACCACGCCCGTGTCGATGCCTCGACGCGGCAGTACCCGTGCCAGCGTGGCCTCGGCAATCCCCGCAATGATCGCCGGCTCTGAGCGCAGCCATTCGGAAGCCGGTGCATGAATGCCGGCACTGCCGTGCACCATCGACATCGAGTCTTCGACGCTGACCTGCTGCGACGCGCCCGCCTCGCCCTGGCGATCGATCTCAGTGCGCCCCAGACAAGGCAGGATCAACGCATCACCACCGGTGATCAGGTGGCTACGGTTGAGCTTGGTGCTGATCTGCACGTTGAGCCCAAGGCGTCGGAAGGCGCGCTCGGTGCGTTGGCTATCCGGCGTGGCCCGGGTGAAGTTACCCCCCAGCCCAATGAAGACATCGGCCTCGCCCAGCTCCAGAGCACGAATGGCGCCCACTGTGTTATGCCCCGGCGTGCGCGGCATGGTCACACCGCTTTTTTCACCATAACGCGCCTCCAGAGCATCGATCAGCCGCGTGGGCGCCTTCTCGTCAATGCCCATGGTGCGATCACCCTGCACGTTAGAGTGACCGCGCACCGGACACGCCCCCGCGCCGGGGCGCCCGATATGACCACCCAGCAACAGCAAGTTGACCAGCTCGCGAACGGTATCCACCGAATGTTCGTGCTGGGTAATGCCCATCGCCCAGGTGATGATCATGCGCTCGGCACGAGCGACGATATCCGCCACCTCCTCGATCTGAGGGCGCGTCAGGCCGGCCTGGTCTTCGATGTCCGCCCACGGCGTGGCCTCGACCTGAGCCCGCCACTGCTCATAGCCGGCGGTGTGCGACGCGATGAAGGCGCGATCCGGCGTGAAGTAACCGCCGGCCTCGAGCGTGAACAACGCCTTGGCAATCCCGCGTGCCGCTGCCATGTCACCGCCCATCTTGGGCTGATAGTAATGCGAGGAGATGCGATGGCTGCCCTGGGTGAGCATCTCGCGCTTGTTCTGGGGATCGGCGAAACGCTCCAGGCCACGTTCCTTGAGCGGATTGAAGCTGACGATGCGCGCGCCCCGCTCCGCCGCACGCCGCAAGTCACCGAGCATACGCGGATGATTGGTGCCGGGGTTCTGACCGAAGACCAGGATGGTATCGGCGTGCTCGAAGTCTTCTAGCTGAACGGTCCCCTTACCCACGCCCAGGCTGGCCTCCATGCCCACGCCACTGGCCTCGTGGCACATGTTCGAGCAGTCGGGAAAATTGTTGGTGCCATAGAGGCGCACGAACAACTGATACAGATACGCCGCTTCGTTGCTGGCACGTCCCGAAGTATAGAACAGCGCGCGGTCGGGATCGGGCAGCGCCGCCAAGCGTTCGGCGATCAGCTCGAACGCCGCCTCCCAGTCAATGGGGACATAGCGGTCACTGGCCGCATCATAACGCATGGGTTCGGTGAGCCGGCCCTGATCCTCGAGGCGAAAGTCATCCCAACTGCGCAGCTCGCTCAGCGTGTGGCGCTCGAAGAAACGCCGCGTGACACGCTTCTTGGTGCTTTCCCAGGCCACCGCCTTGACGCCGTTTTCGCAGAACTCGAATGACGAGCCGTGCAGCGGATCGCCCCACGCGCAGCCCGGGCAGTCGAAGCCGTGCGGCTGATTGGTGGACAGCAATGCGCGCACGCCCTTGAATGGCGCCTGGCTACGCTTGAGGTGACGCCCCACGCTTTTCATCGCGCCCCAGCCACCGGCCGGGCCGGTGTAGGATTCGACGCTCGGGGCGCGGGTCAGGGTTGCATCCGCTTCGGGGAGACGCTCCCCGGCCTCGTTTGTGGGAATCGCCTCACGGCTGTCGGGGAACGGAGTCTGATGATGGGAAGCCATGACAATCTCGGTGACGTAGTAGAAAGGTGAAAGGATGACGCGATGACAGCGGTGAAGCACCAGGAAAGCGTCGGGCGCTATGTCGCACCACTCAGGCGCTCGAGATGCCGACCACGATGACAACAGATCAGGTTGAGGTCACAGGCACGTGCGATTTCCACCGCCAGGGCCGATGGCAACGACAAAGTGGCCAGGGTGGCAATGCCGGCACGCACGGTCTTCTGCACCAGCTCCATGCTACAGCGGCTGGAAAGCAACACCGCCGCCGGCATCTCGCCATGTGCCAACCCTTCGCCGATGACTCGGTCCAGAGCGTTGTGGCGTCCGATATCCACGCCACGAGCCAGCACCTCGCCATCGCTATCGAGGGCCAGCGCCATATGCAGCCCGGCGCGTGCGTGGCGCTGTAAACTCTCCACCCCACGCATCAAAGCCTCGGGCGCCAGAGGCGCACACGCCGGCAAACGCCTCAGCCCCTGCATCAACTGCGACTCCTCGGCCACGCCGCAGGCACCGCAACTCGACACCGAAGCCCCGGCGCGTTGCAGACCAACGGCGCGCGCTTCGGTCTGCGACGAAACCGTCAGCCGCACCAACAGGCCGTGACGCAGCCGCGAAAGCTGAATGCCCGCTACCTGCTCGGCACGCTCGATCCAACCCGCCGTAAAGGCATGCCCCAGCGCCAGCGACTCGAGGGCCTCTGGCGTCGCCAGCAAGGTCACCATGGCGGTATCGTTGAGCGACAGGGTCAGCGGCTGTTCCTGCGGACCATCGAGCGTTCGCAAGGGCCGGTCGCGCTGGTCGTCATAGCGCGATACAGCGGAAAATGAGTGCGGTGTCACCACTTCTGACGGCATGTGAGTATCCCATTGCAGAAACGAGGCCACCGAGTATCACGACCCTAGCGCCCTGGCGGCGTCGACCAATGGCCATCGACGACTCCACAAGCCATCAGGATGTCAGCCCCAACTGGATCACTTCAAGTACTCAACAGTCTCATAATAGTCAGTGCTAATAAATAGCGCCTCCGGGGCGTCAGCTAGCGCCTTCAGAGGTCGCCAGCAGCGCCGCCTCGGTGAACACCACCAGCCCCAACTCCGGGCGATAGCCGTGGATCTCCTTGACGTCCAGCGCTTGCAGGAAATGCAGGATGTCATCACTGATCACCTGGCCCGGCACCAGCACCGGGAAGCCCGGCGGATAGGGGATCACGAAGCTCGCCGAGACCACGTCGCGGCCGGCGAGCATCTCGGCCTGCAGCTCGCCGTTGTTGAAGCGCAGGTACTCGGTGTTCTCCTCGTCGTAGGCCAGGAAGTAGGCCCTCCGGATATCGCCTTCAGGCGTCTCGGTGCATTGCCGGAAGGCATCGTGGAAACGGCTGAAGTCAGGCAGCGGCGGTAGCTCTTCGGTGAGCGAGCGAACATGATGCTCGATGATCTTGCGCTCGGGGCGGCTGCTTTCCTCCCAGCGGTACTCGAACTCCTTGGCCAGCTTGATCAATACATCCAGCAGGTAGCCGATGGCGCCTCGGGAGGTACCGATGTTGGTCATGAACAGCACGGTATTGCGCGAGGTCTTGTTGATCTGAATGCCGTACTTGTTCATCAGGTACTCATTCTTGAAGGCGTCCCCATCCACCCCGGTCGCGCCGATGGCGATGGTCACCCGAGTGGGATCGACCACGAACTCGTCGCGGGCCCAGGCCTCCTCCATCTGATTCCAACCGGTGACCGGGTCGAAATAGGACTCTACACCGGACTCGCGGTAGGCTGCGGGAACCATGTCGCTGTTCTTGAGCACACGGAAATACTTCTGCAACAGCGGATGGCTGTAGAGCTGCTCACGCAGCGACAGTGCCGCCTCCACCTGGGAATGGACCAGTTCGAAGCCTTCCATCTCCGCCTGCATGCGGCCCACATCCAGTGAGGCGAGGATCTGGTAGTTGGGCGAGGTCGAGGTGTGGGTCATATAGGCTTCATGGAAAGAAGCTTCGGCACGCTGCCGAAAATCCTGATCGTAGACGTGGATCATGGACCCCTGACGCAGCGAAGTGAGTGTCTTGTGGGTCGAGTGGGTAGCGTAGGTGCGAATACGCACCACCTCGGGGTTCGGTAGCAGGCGGTTGTCGAGCCAGGTGGCCTCGTCCTCCGGATCGAGGGTGTCGAACTCCGCCTTCCAGGCCGCATACTCCTCGCGGTAGGCCTCGCTGCGATAGCGATAGCGCAGAGTGCGCGCGGCGTGCATGGCGGTACGCGGCCGGTAGGTAGGGTTAAAGGAGGCGAAGGCGAACCACGCCTCGTCCCACAAGAAGACCAGATCGGGCTTGATGGCCAGACACTCCTCCATCACCCGCCGTACGTTATAGACGATACCGTCGAACGTGCAATTGGTGAGCAGCAGCATCTTCACCTTGTCGAGCTTGCCCGCGCGCCGATAGGCCAGCAATGTCTTCTTGATCTCATGCAGCGGCACAGCGCCATACATGGAATAGGCATCGAGCGGATAGGAGTCGAGGTAGCAGACCTGCGCCCCGGCCAGCACCATGCCGTAATGATGCGACTTGTGGCAATCGCGGTCGATCAGCACGATGTCGCCCGGCTTGACCAGCGCCTGGACCACGATCTTGTTGGCAGTCGAGGTGCCGTTGGTGACGAAGTAGCTCTGGCGGGCGCCGAAGGCACGAGCGGCATACTCCTGCGCTTTCTTGATGGGTCCAAAGGGCTGCAGCAGGGAGTCCAGACCACCGGAAGTCGCCGATGTCTCCGCCAGGAAGATATTGATGCCGTAAAAGTCGATCATGTGGCCCGCCCAATGAGAGCGAGTCACCGACTTGCCACGCGAGATGGGCATGGCATGGAAGACCCCGGTGGGCTTTCTGCTGTACTCGCGCAGGGCATCGAAGAAAGGGGTGCGGTAGCGATTGTCGATGGCGCGCAGGATGGTGTGATGCTGCTCGATGTAGTCCGTTTCGCGGTAGAAGATGCGATTGAAATAACGGATATCACCACTGGCCGTGGCCTCGACATCGCCGCTGGTCACCAGGAACTGGTCGATCTCGGGACGCAGTTCATGGATCATCGAGCTGAGCAGGATGCTGCGCTCGGCCTCGGTTTGATGCTCCAGCGACTTCTCGGAAATGCCTTCGAGATAATTGCGTAAGGCACTGAGGTTATACTTGGACTTGTAGGGAAACTCGTAGCGGATCAGGCAGGCCTGAATGTTGGGATTGACCAGTACCGCGATCAGCGCATCTTCGAAACTGCGCACCGTAACGACGTCATAGACGAACTTGTCCTCGGGACGCCGCATGTTGTGAAAGGCCTCGCGGACCACCTCCTCTTCCTGCACGGAGAGGTTATCGACGATCAGCAGTTCGAAATACGGTTGTGCCGAACTGTTCGATGCCGGATGCCCGCGCCGCAATTGGGCCAGAGCATCGAGGGTTTCCAGATCCTCGGCATCGGCGTCGGTATCGCTGAGGTCGACATGACGGCGCCGGTAGGACTCGCTGATCAGGGCACGCACCAGGCGTTTGACCACCTTTTCCAACAGCGAGTACTCCTCGCGGTCGAATAGCGACCAGAGGTGGCGGAAATCCTCCTTGGAGGGGAAAGCGTGGTAGTCCTCGATGATTTCCAGTCGCGTCAACTTGACGTCGATCGTCTTGATCAAATGTCGGGTCCGGCTCTCGTCATCGCCGCGCACCAGCAGGCCGAGGTCACGCTTGAGGGCATTCCAAGTGTCGGCACGCAGTTGGGATATCTTGTGGTAGAAGCCCAGGGCCGTATACGGCGTGTCTGTTCCAATCATATCGCTCATAGTTTTCCCTCAGCAGCGCTGCTTGTCATTATTGCCACCGCCATAGACATCCTGCCGGCATGCAGCGTGATCGATAGGCTAGCCGGCCCCGTGACACCGGGGCCCGTAATGAATGATGAAACTGGTCTCTGGAAAATGCGTGAAGCTCAGATCGAGCTCATGCGACGGCCAATGAAACTGCACACGCCCCTGTAGAGGCCGATACACTGAGGTGTAGACGGTTCCCAGTCCGCGACGGTGGTCGGTACGATAAAGGGGCGGCGCGAAGAATGCCGAGATCAGACGCTCTTCGGTGGTGGCATCATCATCGACGAGGATCGAGAGCTGGCGCTCACGGATCAGCGTTTCCGACGCCAACGCGTGGGCATACCACTCGATCTTCTTCTGATGGTTAGTCGCCACCGGCACACGCTTGATGGTGGCGTTACGATCCGGTGCGATCATCGCCGTGATGTAACGCCCCTGGGCATCATCGACGGTGATGTTGTACGCCATGTGCGTCGGCACCCGCGCCAACACCTCGGCCGCCTCAGGGGTGGTATCGCAGAACTCGAGGATATAACGCAGGATCATCGGCGCACCGAAGCCATCACCAACCACGGTCCGCCCACCGAAGGCAAGCGACACCGCCAGACCGCTGTCGTTCATGCCGTCGAGCACACCCCACAGGCAGTCGGTCATGGCAATCACCTGTCGCCCGTTCCAGCATGAGGACAGGATGGTGCCCTCGCACAGCTCGGGTGGGTAATCGTAGTTGCGTACCAGCACATTGCTGTTGCCATTGGCCAGCACGGCCTGTGAGCAACCGGTGATATAGGCCGGCGGTCGATAGAGGCTCAGCATGCGCGAGGAGAGATCGCCACCGCCGGCGAGCTCACACAGACGTTCGTAGGTCGGCAGCAGCTCGGGCATGTGGTGTCGCATGGCATTGAAGCAGGCCAGGTAACCTGGCCGCTCCCGCTCGCCTTCGGACAAGAACCAGCGCTCATAGGCCGGCCAGTGAAGTTCGAACAGCGATTGCCACTTCGCGCCAGCCTGCGGCTCATGGACGGTGCGAAAGACCAACTGTTTGAGCGTGTCAGTGCCCCACTGACGTCCGGCCCGTCCCATAGCGGTATCCATCATCAAAGGATTTTGAAGTTGCCGCCGCCGACGGCATGACTGACCGCGACCTCTTCCACCACCGGGTCCTGGAGGGACTGGCCGGCGTACTCACCGCGGATGCCCTCGATCCACGCCTTGGCCCGCTCGGTGAGCTGGAAGTCGTCATCCATCAGGCGTCCACGGGTAATCAGGATGCCGAGATCGGCGCCCTCGTAGCGGAAATCGCCCGCGCCGCTGATGCGCAGGAAGAAGGCTTCGCTCTCGTTCTCGGCGGCGTGGGGGTGAGAGTCATAATGGTCGTAGGCGATGCTGCCGTCCTGCTCCATCCGCCATACCCCGGTACGCGGTGCGGCAGTGAGCAGGTCGACGTTCTCGTCGGTATGCTTGATCACCAGTTGGCTCCAGTTATCGACGCTATCGGGATGCGACCAGCGCTCGTTGATCTCATCGATGTCGAGGTCGAACTCCAGCTCCGAGAACTCCAGCAGGTGGAACAGAAACAGCGGGATATCGGAGTGGGCGAAGGCCGCCACGTTGGTCAGCGAACTGGCCCCGGTGACCCGCGGATTGAGTTCGCCGAGATAGACGTCGTTGGTGTCCATGTCGATCAGGAAGTCGAGCTCGAAATAACCGCGATAGCCCTCCTCACGCAGCGCCTCACCGAACTTGAAGGTGTACTCCCGGGCCTTGTCACGCACTGCCTGACTGAAGGCTCCGGCGAACATCTCGTTGCCGCACCAGCCGCCCTTGTAGGGGGTCAGCGTCTTGAAGCCCACCAGCTCGGTCATCAGCGGGCCGACCACGGTGCCGCAGCGGGTAGCACAGGCCTCGATGGCCGAGCCACGGCAGTTGATCCGCTTCATGATCTTGACCTCGGGTTCGGCCTCGATTTCCTCGGCATGCTTGTAGTAGTCATCTTCATTGGCGATGAAGAAGGTCGTATGGCCGGAATCACCGAAGGCAGTCTGCACCACCAGGTCGGTGCCGAGCTCCTTGCTGACCTCGCAAAGCTCTCGGTAGCTACCCACCGTGGCCAGGACATTGGGCACACTGGGAACGCCGGCCTTGTTGCCGATACGCACCGTCTCGATCTTGTTGTCCATCCGCTGCCGCAACGTCGCTGGCGGGAAGGCGATTCGCAGACCCAACTGCTTACAGACCTGCTCGGTATGCTCGTCGAACATCAGGAAAGTGGCGACGCCAGCAGCGTCGCCCTGAGCGCGGGACTGGATGAAATCGATCACCTCTTTGTGCTCGAGGAGGTAGTTATTGATGTCTTCGATACTTTCAAAGTCGCGGGGGAACTTTTCCTTGGGCACGAAGACATTACGCTGCTGACGTTCGAAGCAGTCGATATAGTTGATGTGGCGGAAACCGCTCACCCAGTCGCCGATCCCCAGTAAATTGAAATTGGTCGCCGAGATGAAATAGATCGGCTCCTTGTTATTGCGGAAGTGGCGGCGGACATCGGCAATGCTTGTTATTTTGCTCATCGTAGTCGCTCCCTGAGTGTCGGCTGGGCTCACTACCCCCTCGGCGGAGGCGGGCCCTTCGGGCGAAGACGCGCCGGCTGAGCCAGCGGCCCTGTGCTGGGTGAACAGGCGCTTCAGGACGTGCAGAATGCGAGCAAGCATGGACCTTCCTCATGTCATGGATGCCTGTTCGTGGAAGTCAGGATTCCTCGATATCGACACGCTGTGGCTTGGCGAGCGGCCCCAGGGTATCGAGGAAGGGTGTCGAGCCACCCTCGCGGCGGTACAGCGAGAAATCGATACGGCGGTCGCGGAAGCTCTTGAGCGGCTGGCCGAGGCCACGCAGCCCGGTCTCGCGCTCGCGACGCACCCGGCTGAAATCCACCTCAATGGGCATGATCTCCTCGCCGCTACCGGCCTGGTGGATGACGTCGCCGGAGGGCCCCACCACAATCGAGCGGCCATTGCCTATGGCGCCGGCACCGTTGATGTCGAAGAAGTAGCACTGGTTGATCGCCGCATTGGTGCGCGCGATGGACAGCTCAATGTCGCGGTCGATGGTATCGGTCATGGTCGGGTGCAGGATCACCTCGGCGCCCATGGCCACCAGGGTGCGGGTGGTCTCGGGGAACCACATGTCATAACAGATCGACACCCCGAAGCGGCCTACATGGGGCACGTCGAAGGTAACGAAATCGCCGCCGCTCTCCACGCCGATCTCGTAAGGGCGGAACGGGAACATCTTGCGATAACGGGCCACTACCTGGCCATGAGGGTTGATCACCGAAAGGGTATTGTAGACGGCCCCCTCGGCCTGCTCGAACATCGAACCGGGAATCAGCCAGATGCGGTGTTGCTCGGCGAGCTGGCAGAACAGCGCCTCGGCATTGCTGGGCAGGGGCTGAGCGAGGAGGGGCGACGCCCCCATGGGCATCAATTCGCTGAAAAGCACCATCTGCACCTGGGGAAAGCGGCTCATCAACACGTCGATGCGATGCCGCATGGCCTCGGTGTTGTCACCGTGATGAGGTGCCTGGAGCTGAACCCCTGCAATCGTGAAATAAGACATGCGAACCTCTACATTGCGATAGCCTAAAACGATTGGCCGCCTTGTGCGCCAATCACCCTGTAGGAGGCGATATCGCCAAAATGCTCGCTACATCTCCAGCTTATGTCAGTTTTACAGGAAGTGGAATCCGTGAGCTCTAGACGGATGTCATTTAATCACACGCAAGCTCAGTCGGCGGCGGGGTGCGTTTCACGGTCTTGGTGACGATATAGGTGAAGTAGCGCTCGATCCCCAGGCCGTCCATCAGCCAGGCGTCGATCGTGCGCTGGTAGGCGTCAATGGAATCGGTCTCGAACTTGACCAGATAATCGACGCCGCCGCCCACCGCGACACACTCGGTCACCTCCGGCGTCTCGGCGACGGCTTTCTCGAAGCGGGCGAAACTCGCGGCCTGATGGGTCGCGAGCTCGATCTGCACCCAAACCGGCGTGCGCTTGACTACCATCGCTGGATTGATCCGGGCGCCATAGCCTTCGATGACGCCGGCTTTTTCCAGACGCCGCACGCGCTCCCAGCAAGGACTGACCGAAAGGTTGATCGCCTCGGCCAGTTTCGACTTGGTGATGCGCCCATCGCGCGACAGGATGTCGAGAATCTTGAGGTCGTAGCGGTCGAGTTTCATGTGGTGTGGCGACCCATCCTCAACGCGCGAGACTATCGACGACTTTCGCGATCACCGCAATCGTATCGCCCATGTTCACCTGCGCCGGGAAGCGCCGCGCCACCAGCACACCATCACGCTGGGCATGGTAGACGACCGGTTCGCTACCGGTGCGCGTCATGTCATAGATCCGCGCGATCACATCGCCGCGCCGCACCGTCTCGCCCAGCGCGAAGCTCAGTTCCAGCAGGCCACTATGCTCGCTCTGCACGTAGCAAGACGCGTCGGGCATGTCCACGTACACCTGAGGCTCGGCGGGCGCTTCCAGCTTACCTTCGATCAGGCCGTAGTGAATCAGGAAATTGCGCACGCCACGTTCGGCGATGGCCATGCGCTCCGGCGTGGTAGTGCCGCCGCCGCCCAACTCGGTAGTCACGAAGGTCTTGCCCTGGGATTCCACGGCCGTGTCATAGAGCTTGGTGGCGTCGAGCTCGAACATCATCATCGCCACCGGTGCGCCGATGGAAACCGCACCGGCAAGGCTTTGCGCTTCCTGGGTACGATCATCGAGACGGTGCGCCGCAGCGAAGGGCAAAATATCCAGCGTACGACCGCCGGAATGCAGATCCAACGCCATGTCGCACATCGGCACCAGTTCACGCGTGAAGTAATCGGCGATCTGCTCGGTGACGCTGCCGTTCGGATCGCCGGGGAAACTGCGGTTGAGATTGCCGCCATCCAGCCCCGAGGTGCGCTTGCCGGCGGTAGCGGCCGGCACATTCATGATCGGCACGATGATCACGCGGCCGCGCACGTCCTCGGCACGCAGCGTATTGCTGAGCTTGAGAAGCGCCGTGATGCCTTCATATTCATCACCGTGGTTGCCAGCGGTGAGTAGCGCCGTGGGGCCCGCACCGTTATTGATAACGGTGATTGGAATCATCACCGCGCCCCAGGCCGATTCATCGGTAGAGATGGGCAGCTTGAGAAAACCGTGCTGAATGCCGTCGGCATCGAAATCGACGGTGGGTGACACCGGGCTGGGTCGCTTGCTCATATCATGTTCTCCTCGTCTCGCGTCCCACGGTTCAGCACACGAACAGCTGGCGTGGAAAGTTGGCCAGCGTCTCGCAGCCAGTCTCGGTAATCAGAATGCTTTCGGTGATCTCCAGGCCCCAGTCGTCCTCCCAGAGACCCGGCATGAAATGAAACGTCATCCCCGGCTCGAGGATGGTGTCGTCGGAGGGGCGCAGACTCACGTTGCGCTCGCCCCAATCCGGCGGATAGCTGAGGCCGATGGAATAGCCGCAACGCGCGCCGCCACGGTCGAAACCGTACTTGTCCATTGCCGCTCCCAGTGCCATGGCGATATCGGCGGCACGATTGCCCGGTTTGGCCACCGCCAACCCATTGTCGATGCCCTCGAGCAATGCCGACTCGGCACGCAGGAACTGGCTCGGCGGCGTGCCCAGAAACACCGTACGCGACAGCGGCGCGTGATAGCGCTTGTAGACGCCGGCAATCTCGAAAAAGGTGCCCTCGCCTTCGCGAAACGGGGTATCGTCCCAGGTCAGGTGCGGCGCGGCGGCGTCCTTGCCGGTCGGCAGCATGGGCACGATGGCCGGATAGTCGCCGCCGAAGACTCGCCCTTGAGGATCGCTCCAGCCTTCGATGCCCACGCGGTAGATCTCGGACACTACCTTGCTCTTGGGCACCCCCGGCTGGGTGACCTCGAGGATGCGCGAATGCATGCCTTCGACGATCCGCGCCGCGATGCGCATGTACTCGATTTCCTGCGGCGACTTGATTATCCGGCACCAGTTGACTAGCGAATTGGCATCCGCGAAACGCGCATGCGGCAACTCGTGCACGAGGCTCAAATACGCCTTGGCAGAAAAGTAGTAGTTATCCATCTCCATGCCGATGATACCCTCATGCCAGCCACGATCCGGCAGGATCGACTGCGCCAGGTACTCCATGGGATGCATATCGGGATTTTGAACGTAATAATCCGGATAATAGGTAATGTTCTCCGGATGGATCCAGCAGGTACGTAACGCACCATTGGCATCCATGCGGCGCCCATACCAAACCGGCTCGCCTTCCAGGCCGAGCAGCACGCACTGATGCACATAGAAGGACCAACCATCATATCCCGTCAACCACGCCATGTTGGACGGATCGCTGACGATCAGTACGTCGATCCCTCGATGGGCCATGGCCGAACGCACCTTGTGCAGACGGCTGGCGTATTCCTCACGAGTGAAAGGCAGGGAAACCTCAGACATGGCACCACTCGCCCGACAGAATTGCTCATCCCTGATCTCCCGGACGGGAGGCAGGACCCTGCATTCGATGAAATGAATTGTACTGATAAAAAGAAGGTTAAATCAGTACAATTGTCGATCAATGCGTTAACGTCGATACTAGCATTCACGCGCTGCTTGCCGTCAAAGGCTTTATTGTGTCATGACAATTGACCTGACACCCTATCTTCCAGACCATGGGCCCAAGTATCTGGCCATCGCCCGAGCACTCGCCGAGGCCATCCGTCAGGGCGAGCTCACGCCCGGTACACGCCTGCCGCCACACCGCTGTCTTGCCGAGACATTGGCGGTCAGCGTGCAAACCGTCTCGCGTGCCTATGCCCAAGCCGAGAAGATGGGCCTGGTGCAGGCCCGCGTGGGCAGCGGCACATGGATCAACGCACTCGACGACGGCCAGGAAGCCGAGTATCTACGCAGCGCCAACATGGCCATGGATGCCTCCCCTGTGGATCTTTCCATTGCGCACCCGATCTGCCCGCCCGGGCATCATCTGCGCTTTCGCGAAACGCTTCGCGACATGGCGGATAGCGCGCACCCCGATGTCATTGATGCCTGCCGCCCCATCGCAGGGCTGCTCCACCAGCGCGAGCGCGCCAGCCAATGGTTGCACGACACGCTCGGCGTGCCCGGCACGCCCGACGACCGAGTACTGTGCAACGGCGCCGCCCACGGCGTGATGTTGGCCATCGCTACGCTGGTCCAGCATGGCGACGTCGTGTTAACCGAAGCGCTGACCGACCACGGCTTGATTGCCTTGTCACGCACGCTGGGGTTGCAACTGCGCGGCGTGGCCATCGACGAGCAGGGGGTAATACCCGAGGCCCTCGACGCCGCGTGCCGCCGCTACCGACCGCGTGTCGTGTGCCTGACGCCCACCCAGCTAAACCCCACCGGCGCGACCATGGACAACGCACGCCGCGATGCCGTGGCCGAGGTGTTGGCGCGACACGGCACCTGGCTGATCGAGGACGACGTTCACGCCCTGCTCGAACCACCGGGATTAAGCCCGCTGACCGCGCGCCTGCCGCGCCAGAGCTTTCATGTCACCAGCCTGACCAAAGCCACCGTCTCGGGGTTGCGCGCTGGTTATCTCAGCGTGCCGCGCGGACAGCTGCACCACACGCTACCCAGATTGCGCGCCACCAGTTGGATGGCCACGCCGCTGGTCTTCGAGATCGCCGACCGTTGGCTGGCCGATGGCACCGTCGACGCCCTGGCCAGCGAGCAACGGCGTCTGCTCGCCGAACGCCAGCAGTTGACCCGTACACGCCTTGCGGGTCACGCCATGACCTCACGGCCCACGGGAATGCATATCTGGCTGGCCCTGCCCGGTGCATGGCGCGCGGAGGAACTGCAGCAACAGGCACTTCACGAAGGCTTGGCGATTTCTACGGCGCAGTCGTTCATGGTCGATCAGGGCTCCCCACCTCGGCGTATTCGCGTGAGCTTGGGAGGGGAAAACGATCCCGAACGCTTCGATCAGGGATTGACGATTCTCGGGCGTTTGCTCGGCGAGGCACCACCACCGATGCTACAAATCATATAGCGCGATGGGGGCGCGTCGACGCCGCTCATCATCCATCATCTACGACCACCTCGTGAGGACTTCATGCGCATCTTGATCCATGCCGACGACGCCGCGCCCTGGAAGGACAGGCTCGCTTCGCGTTTACCCTCGGCGGAATTCGCCATCAGTGGCGAAACGAGCGACTTCCAGGCTGACTATCTCGTGGCATGGAAGCCGCCGGCGTCGCTCTTCGAGGCCCAGCCAGCGCTCAAGGGCATCGTCAATCTCGGCGCCGGCGTGGATGCGTTGCTCAACAACCCCGCGCTTCCCCGGGACATTCCCATCGTCAAGCTGCGCGATGCCGGCATGGGCGAGCTGATCGCCGACTATGTACGCTATGGGGTGCTGCATTTTCAGCGCGACTTCGACCGTTACCGCCGCCAGCAACATCGCGCTACGTGGCGTGAACACGCGCTCACGTCCAAGCGCGAATGGGCGGTCGGCATTCTCGGGCTGGGCGCCATCGGCCACCATGTGGCTCGTCAGCTCGCCGCTGACGGCTACCCAGTGCACGGCTGGAGCCGCTCACCCAAGACCCTAAAAGGCATCACCTGCCATCACGGCGACGACGGCCTCTATAAACTGCTCGGCCAGGTCCAGACCCTGGTCACGCTGCTACCCGATACGCCCTCCACGCGCGGAATCATCGACCGCGACACCCTGGCCGCGTTGCCCGACGGCGCCAGCCTGATCAACCCTGGACGCGGCACGTTGATCGACGAGGCCGCATTGCTCGAGGCACTGGGTACCGGCGAAGACGAAAACGGCCGACTGCGCGGCGCGTTGCTCGATGCCTTCCCCACGGAGCCACTGCCCGACGATAGCCCGCTGTGGCAACATCCACGCCTATGGATTACCCCTCATATGGCCGGTCCGACCCCCATCGATGAAGCCGCCGACCAAGTCGCCAAGGCCCTCACCGCCATGCAGGCCGGGGAAGCCATCGACACCGTCGACCCCAAGGCCGGCTATTGAACCGCCCGCTCCTTGGCACCGGCTCTCTGGGTCATAACACGCATCCCGTCGGCATCGAAGACATGGCAATGCGTCGGCGAGAACGCGAGTGACAAACGCTGCCCCTCGCGGGCGGCGTGCGCGCCATCCAGACGCACCACCAACCATTCCTCGAGCCCAGGCAAACGTGTGTAGGCCAACATATCCGCTCCCAGCGGCTCGAGCATCTCGACCGTCACATCCAAGGTCACGCCTGCATCCTGTGTAGATGTCGACGCGACCAGATGTTCCGGGCGAACGCCAAGGGTCGCCGCCCGGCCTTCGGGTATGTCCACAGGCAGCGCCAACTGTGTGCCATTGGGCAGCACCACACCTTCCTGGTGGACCGTTACGGGCAGGAAGTTCATCGCCGGCGAACCGAGAAAACTCGCCACGAAACGTGTCGCCGGCTGCGCGTAGAGCGCCATCGGCGTTCCACATTGCTCGACACGCCCACCGTTCATCACGACCAGACGATCCGCCAGGGTCATCGCTTCGACCTGATCATGCGTGACGTAGACCGAGGTGATTCCAAGTCGCTTCTGAAGATGCCGGATTTCCAGACGCATCTGTACGCGCAGCTTGGCATCGAGGTTTGAGAGCGGCTCGTCAAAGAGAAAGACTTGCGGCTCACGCACGATCGCCCGGCCCATCGCGACACGCTGACGCTGTCCGCCGGATAACTGCCTTGGGCGCCGCTCGAGTAACTCCCCGAGACCCAACAACTCGGCGGTCGCCACTACGCGACGGCGGATTTCGTCCTTGGGAACGCCACGATTTTTCAGGGCATAGCCCATGTTCCCGGCCACGCTCATGTGCGGATAGAGCGCATAGTTCTGGAAGACCATGGCGATATCGCGTTCGGCAGGCTCCAGCTCGTTGACGCATCGACCGTTGATCGTAAGTTCTCCATCGCTGATCGCCTCCAACCCCGCCAACGTGCGCAGCAAGGTCGACTTACCACATCCCGAAGGACCGACGATGACGATCAACTCCCCCTCGGCCACCGACAGATCCACTTCATGCAGGGCGATACAACCATTGGGGTAGCGCTTCTTGAGGCGTGTCAATTGCAGGGTAGCCATAGGTCGTTATCTCGTTGACTCTGTTCGAATTCACGCTAGTCGCGATAGTGCCGCCTTACTTTTCGGCGTCGACCAGCCCTTTGACGAAGTAGCGCTGTAGAAGCAGGATCACCAGGATAGGGGGACCCATGGCGAGTATTGCCGTCGCCGTGACATCCTGCCAAGGGACCAAGGCATCCCCCGTCGTCAGCATGCGCTTGAGGCTGACCACCACGGTCATGTAATCGGCATCGGTAGTGATCAAAAGCGGCCATAGATACTGATTCCAGCCATAAATGAACATGATCACGAACAATGCCGCGAGGTTGGTCTTCGATAGTGGCAACAAGATATCCTTCAAGAAACGCCAGGGGCCCGCGCCGTCGATGCGCGCGGCTTCAACCAGCTCGGGGGGAATCGTCAGATAGAATTGACGCAGGAGAAACGTTGCCGTCGCACTGGCGATCAACGGCAGGATCAATCCCGAATAACTATCGAGCATATGAAGGTTCGCGACCACTTCGTAGGTCGGCAGAATACGCACTTCTACCGGCAACATCAGCGTGATGAAAATCAGCCAGAAACATAAGCGACGAAAAGGAAAGCGAAAGAACACGATGGCATAAGCCGCCAGGACGGAAATCACTATCTTGCCCACAGCAATGCCGGTCGCCATTACCAATGAGTTGAATAAAAGTCGAAGCATTCCAGTGTTTAAACCACTTACCGGCTCGCTTAACAATTGCACGTAATTGCCTAGACCAACATCGCCGAGCCATAGCGGTGCAATATGCGTATAAAGATCGCTCATCGAGTGCGTGCTTGCCGTAAAGGCCAGCCATACCGGCAGAAAGAACAGGCCACACCCTGCGGCCAGCAAGAGATGACTGACCAGATTAAGCCCTAGGCGTTGATAGCGCATCAGTACTGTACTCGACGTTCAACGAAACGAAACTGAATGAATGTCAGCCCTCCCACCAGCACCATCAACAACACTGATTGAGCCGCGCTAGTACCGAGGTTCTGACCCACGAAACCATCCTGATAGATCTTGTAGACTAGCGTTGTCGTCGCACTCCCCGGCCCACCCGAGGTCACTGTATCGATGGTGCCGAACGTTTCGAAGAAGGCATAAATGCTGTTCATGACCAGCAAGAAAAAACTCGTTGGTGACAACAGCGGAAAGATGATGGTCCAAAAACGACGCATAGGGCTGGCACCATCAATGGCCGCGGCTTCCAACAAACTCTTGGGAATCGCTTGCAGCCCGGCCAAGAAAAATACGAAGTTATAACTCATCTGCTTCCATACAGATGCCAGGATAACCAACAACAACGCTTGACCGCCTTCAAGGTTGTGATTCCACTCGATACCCAGGCGTTCCAAAAGGGCAGTTATCAACCCTAGTGAAGGATCGAATAAAAAAAGCCATAACACCCCTGCCACCGCCGGAGCCACTGCATAAGGCCAGATCAGAAATGTCTTGTAGGTACTTGCACCCTTGATAACGCGATCGGCGAGCACCGCCAAAAAAAGAGCAATGCTCATAGCCCCTAGCGCTACCGACAACGAGAACACCACCGTGGTCCATATGACGCTGTAGTAATTCGGATTACTGAGCACAGCAATAAAGTTGGAAAGGCCAGCAAATTGCTGCGACAGACCGAACGCATCCTCGATATAGAACGCCTGCTTGACCGCCTGCCATGCCGGCCAGAAAAAGAACACACTCACGATGATCAACTGTGGTGCCAGCAGCAACCAGGGAGTGAAGTGAGAGCGTTGAAAGTAGGCCATGCGACATCTCCACGGCATGCCGGCCCGCCACCGGCATTACCGGTGACGGGCCACAATCACAAGCGAGTCAGCGGTTGGCGTTCTGGAAATCTTCCAGCAGGGCATTGCCCTTCTCGACCGCCTGATCGAGCCCTGCCTGCACACCGACCTCGCCAGCGAAGATCTTTTCCAACGCCCCATTAATGACGTCGCGGATCTGCACCATGTTACCCAATCGCAACCCCTTGGAATTTTCGGTAGGGGTGGAACCGGTCATCTGATTGATGGCCACCTCGGTACCTGGATTCTTGGCATAGAAGCCTTGCTCATGAGTCAGTTCGGCAGCGGCTTCGGTGATCGGCAGATAACCGGTGAACTGGTGCCAGTCAGCCTGCACCTCGGGCGAGGAAAGGTATTCGAAGAACTCGGCGATGCCCTTTTCCTGAGCCTCGCTAGCGCCATCAAGCACCCACAAAGAGGCCCCACCGATGATGGTGTTGTTAGGGGTATCAATCACCTCGGCATCATAGGGCAGTGGTGCGACACCGAAATCAAAGCTGGCATTCTCCCTGACCCCGGCGTAGGAGGCGGAGGAAGCCATCATCATGGCGCACTCGCCAGAATAAAACTTGGGAGCGGCTTCGTCCTTGCGGCCACCGAACTCGAAGCGCCCGTCTTGCTGCCATTCCTTGAGACGCTGAATATGATCGACCACGGCGGTTTGGTTGAATTTCAGCCGCGCATCCAGTCCTTCAAACCCGTTCGCTTGGCTAGCAAAGGGAATATCGTTGCGTGCCGAGTAATTCTCGAGCATCACCCAGGACGGCCAAGTAGTGGTGAGACCGCATTCTGCGGCGCCGGAATCGACCACCTTTTCGAGGGCATCACCCAGGCCCTGCCACGTCCTGGGCACCTCTTCGACGCCGGCCTTGGCCAGAATGTCCCGATTGACATAGGTCACCGGCGTGGAGGAGTTGAAAGGCATGGACAGCATGCGTCCTTCGGGGTCGGTATAATATCCCGTCACTGCGGGTAAATAGGCGCTCGGGTCGAAATCGACATTGGCATTCGCCATCAACTCATGAACCGGCACGATGGCGCCTTTGGCACTCATCATGGTCGCAGTACCCACCTCGTAGATCTGCACGATTTCGGGCGCCTTGCCCGCTCGGAAGGCGGCGATCGCCGAGGTCATGGTTTCGGTATAGTTACCCTTGAAGACTGGATTGACGACATATTCATCCTGGCTAGCGTTGAAGCCGGCCGCAATTTGCTCGACCTTGTCGCCCAGCGCACCGCCCATGGCATGCCACCAATCAATCTCGGTATTGGCCTGTACGCTACCCACGTAGCCCCCTAGCACCAGCGTGGCCCCCAGGGAAGCAAGCTGAAAAGCGCGTTGCATGAAAGTCTCCTTGTCCAGTACACGGAAGTCGAGCTACTCGCTTCACGCTAGACAAGATATCTTTCAATTAGATGACAGATACTGCCTTATGAGTCCGATGTCTAATCAAGGCCGCCCCACATACATCAAGTATTTTTAAAGTACCACTTGGACTGTAAGTATCGAAAAATCGATTCGCAGATGTCTGCTACCACGTCATTGTTCAGGTATCCTGATCAAAAGATCCAGCGATCCTGGAACGATAACGCCTTAAAAGCCTGGACATCAGGCTCGATGGCATGACAGAAGAAGCGTATATGCTAAATTCAATTTGCATTATGAGACTTTCAGCCTTGGGTGATGTCACACACGTCATCCCGGTTGTTAAAAGTTTGCAGGCTAAAGTTCCCGGTATCGAGATTACCTGGGTGACCGGCAAGCTGGAAGCCAAGCTAGTGGGAGATCTTCCTGGAGTAGAGTTCATCACCTTTGACAAAAAAGCAGGATACAAAGGCTATACGGCTTTACGTCGTGCCATGCGGGGAAGACATTTCGATGCACTTCTGCATATGCAGGTATCCTTGCGCGCCAATCTTGCCACCGCACTGATTCCGGCAACCATCAAGATCGGTTATGACAGGGCCCGCAGCAAGGACCTCCACGGCCTCTTCATCAATCAGCGTATTGCCGCCAAACCCGAACAACATGTGCGCGATTGCCTGGCAAGCTTCCTGGAACCTCTTGGCCTGCCTTCGGCACCGCCTGAATGGCACATTCCACTGCAAGACGCCGACTATACGCTGGCTCGACAACATCTTGCGCAAGATCGGATGAATCTGATCGTGAGCCCTTGTGCAAGCCATAAGCTTCGTAACTGGTCATCACAGCGGTATGCCGCACTGGCCGACTACGCCGTGGCAACGCACGCCGCCAACGTGATTCTCGTGGGCAGTCCCGCTGAGTTTGAAAAGAATATCTGTCGCGAGATTGAAGAACTGATGGAGGAGGAAGCCGTGAACATCTGCGGCCAGGATACCCTCAAGCAACTCACGGCTCTTCTGGAAAGCGCGGATCTTTTAGTGTCACCGGATACCGGGCCCGCCCATATCGCCAACGCCATGGGCACCGATGTGCTCGGACTCTATGCTGCCAGTAATCCTGAACGGTCCGGCCCCTACAACTCCCTTGCATGGTGTGTAGACCGATATCCAGACGCATTGCAAACGTTCACTGGCAAGACCGTTTCACAAGCCCGCTGGGGAGCGAAAGCAGAATTTGAGGGTGCCATGGACATGATCTCGGTCGACGATGCTACCGACATGCTCGACCGCTGGGTCGCACGACACGCCATGGCCGCCCACTGATAGAAACGTCAGGAAGTCGAGGTGTAATCTTGATACGACTTTTCTTCAATGAAACGCGACCCCAGGATACGATTGATCTCCTTCTTGATGGCCGCACGCCGATCGTTAGTGAAATAAACCGATCGAGCCAGGGAGATAAAACGTGCCCCGAAATCCTGCATCGCTTCCTGTGCACGAATATCGTCTTCGATGACCCAAAGCTCTTCGTTGACGACTTTCAACTGAGCACGTAAATCTTCGACATCAGATGAGGCCTTTATCTCATGCTCCCAGACACGATTAAGCGCCTCCAGTTCAAAGCGCACATTCCTTATTTTCTCCTCGTCGTGCATACGCTCTGACTTAATTTCCAATATAGTAATTTTATCCATGACTTCGCCAAACGACAACGGCACCTTGATAGCATCTGTCATTGATACTCCTCCTTGATAGTGAGAATATTGATTGAATTAATAATTTATAAACCATGAAAAAATACATAGAAGCTGGCTGAGCATAACAGACAGGCCACACCTCATGTATACACGTACTTCATAAAGACCCGCCTTGACAACCTGAACCTTTTCGACCTCCCGCAATCAACAAAGGAAATATTCTATGACACAAGGACCAAACTGACATGTCATTTTTGCCTGTAATCCTGGCAGGAGGCACTGGTTCCCGACTGTGGCCGTTGTCACGGCAATTGCATCCCAAGCAATTTCTGTCGCTTGACGACGGACCTACCATGCTGCAGCAAACGCTAGAACGTCTTGACGGACTCGAGAAGCAAGCGCCTATCGTCATCTGTAATGAGGCACACCGCTTCCTGGTGGCAGAACAGCTACGCGAGATCGGCGCGGATAGCAGCCATATCCTGCTTGAGCCGGTAGGCCGCAATACGGCACCTGCGATTGCGCTAGCTGCAATGGCAGCTACCCAGGACGGTGATGATCCCTTATTGCTGGTGCTGGCTGCCGACCATCTGATTCAGGATATCGAACAGTTCCATTCCAGTATCGAAAAGGCGTTGTCGCTCGCAGAGCTGGGCTATCTGGTCACGTTCGGCGTGGTGCCGACCTCTCCTGAAACCGGGTACGGTTATATCCATCAGGGGCCGCCCCTGGGGCCGGGCTTTGGCGTCAGGCGATTCGTCGAAAAGCCCGATGCCTCCACGGCAGCCGCTTATTTGAAAAGTGGAGACTATTTATGGAATAGCGGCATGTTCCTGTTTCGAGCAAGCCGCTACCTGGAAGAACTGGAACGCTTTTATCCCGATATCCTTCATGCGTGCCGTCAGGCCATGGCCCATACAAAGAAGGATCTGGACTTCACGCGTTTGGATGATGAAGAATTCGCCAAATGTCCCGATATATCGGTCGATTATGCCGTGATGGAAAAAACCCAGCACGCCGCCATCGTGCCCTTGGATGCGCGCTGGAGCGATCTTGGTTCCTGGTCGTCGTTATGGGATATAAGCGATAAATGCGAATCGGGTAACAGCTATCATGGTGATGTCATCCACGAAGGCACTCGCAATACCTTGATGCATGCCGAGAGTCGCCTAGTGGTCGCCATCGGCTTGGAAGATCTAGTCATTGTCGAGACCAAAGACGCCGTCTTGGTAGCTGACCGGCGCAAGTCCCAAGACGTCAAGAAAATCGCCGAACGTCTCAAGGCCGAAGGACGGGCCGAATTCGAAAATCACCGAGACGTCTACCGGCCCTGGGGGCGCTACGAATCGATAGACAAGGGCCAGCGTTACCAAGTCAAGCGCATCACGGTGAATCCTGGAGCGAAGCTCTCGGTACAGATGCACCATCACCGGGCAGAGCACTGGATAGTGGTTTCCGGCACGGCAGAAGTTACCAACGGGCATGAGAGCTATTTCGTGTCCGAAAATGAATCGACCTACATCCCCATTGGTCAGATTCATGCACTACGCAATCCCGGCACGGAGCCACTCGAACTGATCGAGGTACAGTCCGGCAGCTACCTCGGCGAAGACGATATCGTCCGCTTCGAAGATGACTATGGGCGTGCTTGAGAGAACCGGTGTGCTCGACCGATTAAAAAAAGACCCGCCAAGTGGCGGGTCGGAAGAACAGCATCAGCTGTCGAGAGAAAAGCGGTTGCCTGCTTAGTAGCAAGCAGTCTTAGTGATGAAAGCGCTCGGCGGCCTGGCGCGCCAGTTCGCGAATGCCGTCCCAGTCTTCATCCTCGACCAGGTCGTTGGGCGTCAGCCACGAGCCGCCCACGCACATCACGTTGGGCAGACTGAGATAATCGTCGGCGTTGTTCACGGTGATACCGCCAGTGGGGCAGAAACGCGCCTCCGGAATCGGACCACCGATGGACTTGATCGCCTTGGCGCCGCCGCTGGCTTCCGCCGGGAAGAACTTGAAGCGTCGATAGCCGTACTGCCAGCCGGTCATCAACTCGGACACCGTGGCCACCCCAGGCAGCATCGGCACCGGGCTTTCCACACCATAGCGATACAGCGCCTCGGTCGTGCCGGGCGTGACCACGAAGTCCACACCGGCCTCTTCAGCCAGTCGGTACTGGGCAGGCGTCAGCACGGTGCCGGCGCCGATGCTCACGCCCGGCAACGCGGCACGCATACGCCGGATGGCATCCAGTGCGCAGTCGGTGCGCAGGGTAATCTCGAGCACGTTGAGCCCGCCCTCGACCAGAGCGCGCGCCAAGGGCACGGCATCCTCGAGGCGATCGATCACCAGCACCGGAATCACCTCCACCTTCTGGCAGATGCTGTCGAGTTCCGTCGTGCGAGTGGAGGGAAGCTGTTTGTCGATAGTCATGGGGATGCTCCGGATATTCGTAAACGCAGGGCTCAGGGCGCCCAATACGTCGCGATCGGCTGGGAGAGGAAGGTGCGAATCGGCAGTTGCCGAGCATCATCGCCCCCCAACGCGTTGGCGAGAACACGACGTTTGTCCTCGCCGGTGACGTGCAGAATGTGCAGATGGGCATCGGCCAGGCGCGCGGCACTCAACGTAATCCGCGCCTGCGGTACGCTGGGCGCATGCACCGCTACCGTCGCCTCGGATGTCTCAAGTGCCGTGGCCAACTGTTCGCTGTCGGGAAACAGCGAGGCCGTGTGCCCATCGCCCCCCATGCCGAGGACGACCACGCTGGCCGGCCACGGCAGCGCCGCGACCCGCGCCGACACCGCCTCGGCGCCGGCCTCGGGGGTATCGTCGTCGGTGGTCAGGGAATGAAAACGCGCTTCGGCGGCCGGCCCGACGAGCAATGTCTCACGGACCAGACGCGCATTGCTGTCGGCATCGTCGTCGGCCACCCAACGCTCATCGGCCAGCGTCACATCGATACGTGACCAAGGCAGCGCCTTGGTGGCCAGGGCGCTGAAGAACGGTTTCGGCGTAGAACCGCCGGAGACGACCAGCAGCACCCGTTCGCGACTGGCCAGGTCGGCTTCGAGCGCCTGGGCCACGGTATCCGCAAGGCGCTCGGCAAGGTAACGACGGCCTTCCTCGATGCTTGTCATAATCGGCTGCCTATCAAATCAATAATCTTCGTACCAGGAGCGACCATCCTGGGTAATCATGGCGATCGACGCCACCGGGCCCCAGGAGCCGGCCGGATAACGGCGCGGTGGCATGTCTCGCGCCTCCCAGCCAGCGATCAACTGATCCACCCACTTCCAGGCGTATTCCACCTCGTCGCGACGCACGAACAGGTATTGCTGGCCTTTCATCACTTCGAGCAGCAAGCGCTCGTAGGCATCGGGAATCCGCGTCTTGGGGAAGGCGTGATTAAAATCAAGGTGCAGCGGCCCAGGCCGCAGGCGCATGCCCTTGTCGAGTCCGCTATCCTTGGTCAACACCTGCAGCGCAATGCCTTCCTCCGGCTGCAGACGGATGACCAGCTTGTTGGCCGCCAGCCCGCGCTGGTCGGGATCAAAGATATAGTGGGGCTGCTGGCGAAAGTGAATGACGATCTGCGACATCTTTTCCGGCATGCGTTTACCGGTGCGCAGATAGAACGGCACGCCAGCCCAGCGCCAGTTGGCGACTTCGAGCTTCATGGCGACGAAGGTTTCTGTATGACTCGAGGTGTTGGCGCCTTCCTCGTCGAGATAGCCCGGCACACTCTCACCGTCCACGGAGCCACCGATGTACTGCCCTCGCACCACATTGCGCGACAACTCTTCACCTACCAAGGGCTTGAGCGCCTTGAGCACCTTGACCTTCTCATCGCGAATGGCGTCGGCGTCAAGATTCGACGGCGGATCCATGGCGATCAGACACAGCAGCTGCAACAAGTGGTTCTGGACCATGTCGCGCAGCTGCCCCGCCTCGTCAAAATAACCCCAGCGGCCTTCAATGCCCACCTTCTCGGCGACGGTGATTTCCACATGCGAAATCTGGTTCTGATTCCACTGATTACCGAACAGTGGGTTCGCAAAGCGCAGCGCGATCAGGTTCTGGACCGTTTCCTTGCCCAGATAGTGATCCATGCGATAAATGCGCGATTCGGGGAAAACATCGCCGATGGCATCGTTGATCTGAATGGAAGATTCGAGATCGTAGCCGATGGGCTTTTCGACGACCACGCGGGTCTCGTCATCGAGGCTGCCACTGGCATGCAAATTGGCACAGATATCGCCGTAAATGCTGGCCGGCACCGCCAGGTACACGACCATCGGGCGCTCGGTGGCGTCATGCCAATCGCGAATGACGTCATATCCCTCGACGGTAGCAAAGTCGAGTTGCTGGTAGTCGAGACGTGCCAGGAACCGATCGAGACAGGCTTTTTCCAGCTCGTTGGGCTTGAGCCGTTTGTTGAGAGCTTCCTTGACGTTGGCGCGGAAACTAGCGCCATCGTGTTCCTGGCGCGCAAGCCCCAGAATCCGCGTGGTATCGCCAAGCAATCCTTCGCGATCCAAGTGGTACAATGCCGGATACAATTTGCGCAGCGCCAAATCGCCAAGCGCCCCGAAAAGGGCCAGATCGACATCGGGCGTAGTATCTCGACTCATGACGCGGCCCCCAAAAATCTGGTTAATTTACCTATAAAATAAGCCATTCTAAGGCTCCCGGGCAAATATATTATGTAAATTTACTACCATGGCGGTACACGCTTGCCTTCATTCGCGACCGGCTTGGCTTGGCGACCATGCGTCACCACGCTAGGATGCCTTTCTAACACAACGTGGTTACTTGAAAACGTGGTTACGTGACAACGTCGTTAATTGACCACCTTTCGACACCCTTGGCAGACAGAGACTCTCATTACGCATGCCAGCCTTCGATCTGATCGCCCGTATCCGTTCCCGCTTGGAAGAACTCAATCGTTCCGAACGTAAAGTGGCCGACGTGATTCTCCACGACCCAGCCGCCGCCACCGGAATGAGCATCGCGACGCTGGCGCAGGCGGCGGCGGTCAGCGAACCGACGGTCAATCGCTTCTGTCGAAATTTCGATGCCAAGGGCTATCCCGACTTCAAGATCAAGCTGGCCCAAAGCCTAGCCGGCGGTACGCCCTATGTCAGCCGCAGCGTGGAGCGTGACGACGCCGCCGCCAGCTATGGCGACAAGATATTCGGTGCCACCATCGCCGCCCTCGACGACGCCCGCAGGACGCTGGACGCCCAGCGCGTCGAGCGTGCCGTCGATTATCTGATCCAAGCCAAGCAGATCAGTTTCTTCGGCCTCGGCGCCTCGGGGCCCGTGGCTCAGGACGCACAGCACAAGTTCTTTCGCTTCAACCTGCCCGTCACCGCCTACGAAGATGTGTTGATGCAGCGCATGGTCGCCGCCGCCACCCATACCGGCGACGTCATTGTCATTGTCTCCTACACCGGGCGCACTCGAGAGCTGGTCGAGATTGCCCGTGTGGCGCGTGACAATGGCGCCATCGTGCTCGGCATCACCGCGCCCGACTCGCCGCTCGCCCATGAGTGTACCGAAACCCTCGAGGTCATCACCCCGGAAGATACCGATGTCTACATGCCGATGACCTCACGCATGATCCATCTGGCCTTGATCGATGTACTGGCAACGGGCGTCACGCTGCGTCGCGGTGAGGACTTCCTGCCGCATCTCAAGAAGATCAAGGACAGTCTGCAGGCCACGCGGTTTCCGATCCACGACGAGTAAGCATCACGGGACCGCTTGCCGCCACGCCGCGCAGTCACAACAATGAGCGTCTCGCCGTTTCACCCAATCGTACCTATTCAAAGGAGTATGCCCATGCGCTGGTTCGTCGCCTGTCTGTTGATTCTCGTCAGCACTGCCGCCACGGCGGAGACATTTCGCTTCACGGCCATCCCCGACGCAGACCAGTCGCGACTCCAGGCACGCTTCGACAAGGTCGCTGCTTACCTCGAGAAACAACTGGATGTAGAGGTCGAATACGTACCGGTCAAATCCTATAGCGCCGCCGTCTCGGCCTTCCGCAACGACCAGGTCCAACTGGCCTGGTTCGGCGGGCTGACCGGCGTGCAGGCACGTCGATTAGTGCCCGGTTCCCGCGCCATTGCCCAAGGTAAGGAAGACGCCGAATTCCGCACCTATTTCATCGCCAACACCGACGCCGACATCAAACCCCAGGGCGATGACCTGCCCAAGAACGTGCAGGGCAAGACATTCACCTTCGGTTCCAAGACCTCCACCTCCGGTCGGCTCATGCCCGAGTATTTCATTCGCAAGCAATTCGGGGCGCCGCCCAAGTCGCTATTCTCGCGGGTCGGCTTCTCCGGCGATCACTCGCGTACCATCGCGCTTGTCGAGTCAGGTGCATACGACCTCGGGGCGGTCAACTTCAAGGTCTGGGAGGATGCCGTCGCCGATGGCCGCGTGGATACCGACAAGGTCGACGTGATCTGGAAGACGCCTACCTACCCCGACTATCAATGGACCGTGCGTGGCGACGTCGACGGCCGCTATGGCGACGGCTTTACCGCCAAGGTGCGCCAGGCACTGCTCGACATGAGCGATCCCGCACTCCTCGAGAGCTTCCCCCGTCAGAGCTTCATTCCCGCCGACAATGACGACTACCAACCCATCGAAGACATCGGCGAGAAACTAGGCCTGCTGCGTTGAGTGTGGAGGAACTCGTCCGCTTCGACGGCGAGGCGCTGGGTCATGCACACCATACCGTCCTCGCCGATCTCACGCTTGGGCTTCGGGCCGGCGAACGCGTGGCCTTGCTCGGCCCTAGCGGGGTAGGTAAATCGACCCTGCTGACCGCCTTGCGCCGGCGCCTCGGGCACCACGCGGCCTGGTGTCCGCAAGAGCATGGCCTGGTACCGCCATTGTCGGTTTATCACAACGTCTACATGGGCCGCCTGGAGCGCCACTCCGCGCTCGCCAACCTCCTGAATCTGGCGCGCCCGCGCCGCGACGCCTGGCACGATATTCAAGCACTATGCGGCGAGCTGGGCCTCGAGGGGCTGCTCAAGCGTCCCGTGTCACAACTCTCCGGCGGCCAACGCCAACGCGTGGCCATCGCCCGGGCGCTCTATCAGGCACGCGAGGTATTTCTCGGCGACGAGCCGGTCGCCAGCATCGATCCGCACCAGGCGCGCCGCCTGCTGCATATGGTGCAACACCGACATGCTACCTGCGTGATCGCTCTGCATCAGCGCGAGCTCGCGTTGACGCATTTCGATCGCGTGTGGGGGCTGCGCGACGGCCAACTGATGTTCGATGCACCGGCGTGCGAGCTGACACTCGCGGATCTTGACACGCTCTACCCCGACGCACGCTCATCTGATGCCCAATCGGAGCCGGCATGAGTGCTGAGCGCGCACCTGGCCTGCTTGCCGGAGACTCACTCAACCTGCGTCTCGCCCGGCGCTCGCTGGGGCTAATTGCGCTGTGTCTGATATTGCTGCCATTCGCCGATCTGGCGGTCACCACCCACGACCCTTGGGCCGAGCTAGGACGCATGCTCGCGGGCTTGCTGCACCCCGACATCCTGGCGACCGAATCACTGCCCCATGCGATTGCCCTGACCATCGGCTTTGCACTGTGGGGAACGCTGCTCGGCGTGGTGCTGGGCTTTCCGCTGGCCTTGCTCTTCTCGCGCTCGCGTCTGATACGCAGCAGTTGTGCATTCGTGCGCGCCATCCACGAGTTGTTCTGGGCGCTACTCCTGCTGCAGGTCTTCGGCCTTTCCGCCGTCACCGCCATCGCCGCCTTGACGATTCCCTACGCCGGCATCTTCGCCAAGGTCTACGCCGAGATACTCGAACTCACGCCACGTGCGCCGGTCGACGCCCTGCCCGAGGGCACGGGACGCCTCTCGCGTTTCGTGTATGCCGAACTACCCATGATCTGGGCAAGGCTCTCGAGCTACACCCGCTATCGCTTCGAATGCGCCATGCGCTCGAGCGTGCTGCTGGGCTTCGTGGGCCTGCCCACGCTAGGTTTCCATCTGGAGAGCGCCTTCCGCGAGGGGCGCTACCCCGAGGCCGGCGCCTTGCTGTGGGTGTTCTATCTCATGATCGCCTCGCTGCATCTATGGGGACACCGCCGCCTTCTGCCGTGGATCGCGCTGGGGAGTCTTTTCCTGCTCGGGCCCTGGCCGGACATCGACGGCGCCCTGCTGTGGCGGTTCGTGAGTGTCGATCTATGGCCGAAACCTCTGCTCGAAGGCAACTGGAGCGAACTCTGGCAGTGGTTCGGCGAAATCCCCGATCTACTGCCCGCCATCGGCAACACCCTGCTGCTGGGGCTGATGGGTACTGCCGGCAGCCTGGTGGTGGCCTTGTTGCTGTGGCCATTAGCCAGCCGCCATTTCGGCAACCGCCCCACCCGTATGGCAGGCAAAGGCGTATTGATCTTGATGCGCTCGACGCCGGAATTGATGCTGGCCTTCATCTTCCTGTTGATGCTCGGCCCCTCGATGTTGCCCGCCTGGCTGGCATTGTCGTTGCACAACGGCGCACTGATCGCCTTTCTGGTAGCGCGGCATGCTGATGCCATCGTGCCGGGTAGCCACGCACTGCCGGCATCTGCCCGTTATGCCTACGAGTTACTCCCGCGTCTTTATGGTGGCTTGCTGGCGCTGCTGTTCTACCGCGCCGAGACGATCATTCGCGAGACCGCGCTACTAGGGATGCTCGGCATCGCCACGCTGGGCTTTCATATCGATTCCAGCTTCGCCTACATGATGTTCGATCAAGCCTTCGTACTGCTGTTGATCACCGCCGCGCTCAACATCGGCGTCGACGCCCTGGCGCGCCGCTACCGACCGCGCGAACTCGCCGCCCCCCCAAGCCAGCACGACCGCCCCGCAGGAGACGCCGCATGCTGATCACGACACTGCTGTTCATCGTCACCGCCCTGGCAGAAATCGTCGGCTGCTACCTGCCCTGGCTGTGGCTCCGCCAGCAAGGCTCGCCCTGGCTGCTGATCCCGGCGGCCGCCAGCCTTGCGCTATTTGCCTGGCTTTTAACGCTGCACCCCGCCGCCAGCGGACGTATCTATGCGGCTTACGGGGGCGTCTACGTGGTCTGTGCCTTGGGCTGGCTATGGGCGGTCGATGGCGAATCCCTGCAACCCACCGACTGGATCGGCGCCGGTCTCGCGCTTGCCGGCATGGGCGTGATTGCCAGCGGGTGGCGATAAGAAAACATCCCTGACGCCGAACGCAAGGACGGGCGCCAACGTTCACCCCGTGCTTCCTGAAGACCACCTCGTGCATGGCCAGTCGCTTGCACTACCCGGCAAGCATTGCCTACGTCTTTCGCCGCCATGACTGACAGCCACTCATGCGGCGCTGACATAGGCTGGCACCTGAAAGCACATACACTCACGCGCATTGCACAACAGCGCCAAGCGCCGTTTCCCTGCACCCGCACATGCGGGTTTGGCCTCAGGCCGGACCGCCCGCCAGGGCGGTCATTTTTTGCGACCCATCATCGCCTCACAACCCCGCTGTCGGCGCCCCGAGACAGTAGCCATCATGCCACGACTCGGGTAGGGTAAGCGTCCATATACGTTGTCACTCACCCCACGGTTCAAGCCCGCGGCATTCGCCGACGAAAGGGAAAACGTCTGCATGACGACACCGGCCATGATGTACGTGCATGACTGGCGCGCCTGGCAGCCCGGCCGCCGCGATGCGTCGCAGCCCCGCCTCAGCGTCGTGGAAAAACCCGCCGGCGGCCATGTGCCCGCCATGTTGCGACGCCGTTTGACCGGCATCGGTCGCGCACTCTGCGACATGCTGGCCGAGCTCGATGTCGACGCCGACTGTCCCCTGCTGTATGCCTCCCGCCACGGCGATGGCGAACGCACCCTGGAAATGCTCAATGCCCTGGCCGAGGAAGCGCCATTGTCGCCGGCACGCTTCGGCCTCTCGGTGCATAACGCCATTCCCGGTGTGTATTCGATCGGACGCGGCAACCACCGTACCCAGCAGGCTATCGCCGCCTCGGGCGACGAGTTCGCCGCGCTGCTCGTCGAAGCCCGGGGATATCTGGCACAAGGCGAGCCGGCCGTGATCGTTGCCTTCGCCGAGCAAGCAATCCCCGCGCGCTTCGCTGCGCACTTCACGACCCCGATCGACACCGCCGCCGTGGCACTGCGCTTGTCGTTGGCTCCGGCGCAAGACGCCTGGGCACTGACATCGCGCCCTCTGGCCAGCGACGCCACCACCGAGGATAGCCCTCAGCCCAGCGAGCTCATCGACTGGCTATGCGGTACACGCGACGAACTCTATTGCTACCGGCCACGCCAGGCATGGTCGTTGGTACGTGCCGACTAAGCTTTGTCTGAAAAATCGACGTCCTGCCCTATACCCGCTTACACCTTGTATCATAGGCCAGTCGGTATAATGTCCGCCGTCGGCAACGTTTACGCACACGACATACGCCTTATGCTGCATCGACGAGAATGGAGTCGCCCATGACGAGCGAATTGGAACAAGAGCTCAAGCATCTGATCATCGATACCCTCGAACTCGAGGACGTCACGCCGGAGGATATCGATCCCGACGAGCCGCTGTTCGTCGAAGGCCTCGGCCTGGACTCCATCGACGCCCTGGAACTGGGGCTCGCTCTGCAGAAGCGCTACGGCATCAAGCTGGAAGCCGATAGTGACGAAACACGCCACCACTTCCGCAACCTGCGCACGCTCGCCGCGCTGGTCGAGGAACGTCGTACCGCGTAGAGCCCAGCATGAGTTCCCGTACCCCGTCGGCGGCCGCACCGCGCTCGGCCCTGTGCAACCTGCTACTCGCTATCCTGGCCTTGGGATGGCCGCTGGCCGTGCACGCCTTGCTGCCGCGCCTCGGCGCCTGGCCACTGCTGCTCGCCCTCGTCGCCCTGGCTTGGTGGCGTCTACCGGCCGCGCGCCGGGGGTGGGGCTGGGGGTTGCTGATCGCCGGCGTGGCCATGCTCGCCGCCGGCCGCGCCGAACTCGGCGTGCGCGCCTGGCCAGTGCTCCTCAATACCGCAATGCTAGCCGCCTTCGCGTACAGCCTGGCGCGCCCGCCCAGCGCAATAGAACGCTTTGCGCGGCGCCGCGAACCAAACCTCGGGCCACGCGGCGTTCGCTACACGCGGCGCGTGACGCAGGCTTGGTGCGTGTTTTTCGCCATCAATGGCAGCATCGCACTATGGACCGCATTCTACGCCGACCTGGCCACATGGACGCTCTACAACGGGGGCATCGTCTATGCATTGCTGGCGATGATGTTCGGCGGCGAATGGTTGATCCGCCGCCAGGTGAGGAAAACGCCCGATGATGAATGACACAGTGCACGGCCCGCTGCTGGATGCCCCCTGGCGCGAACGCGACCCGGCACGCGCCGTGGCCTGGCAAACCGAAGCACACAGCGAGACGCCCTGGCGAACGCTGGAGACATTCCAGGCCGACATCGGCGCCTGGCAGGCGGCGCTGGACGCACATGCGGGATCCCCCTGCAGCTGGATACTGAGTACACACGCCCCTTACCGGTTCGGCTGTGCGTTGATCGCCGCCTGGGAACGCGGCGATCATGTCATTCTGCCGGCCGACACGCGTCCCGCGACACTCGAGGCCCTCGATGAATTAGGTGCCACTCGCCTGGGAGATACCCCCGGCGGCCTGACGCCGAGCGCCTCCCCACGCACGCCGCGCTGGGGCACGCTCGAAGCGGAGCGCATCGCCGTGAGCCTCTATACATCCGGCTCTACCGGCGCACCGCAGCGCCTCGACAAGACCTTCGCCCAGCTCGACGCCGAACTGGCCATGCATGCCGCCCTATGGCCGCTCGCCTCGCGACTGACACTGAGCCAGGTGAGTCATCAGCATATCTACGGGCTGTTGTTCGGCGTGCTGCGCCCGTTGTGCGAACGCAGCCCGTTCGCCAGTGAGGTATGCCGCTATCCCGAAACCCTGCACCAGTGGTTGGCGCGCTGGCATGCGCAAACCCGGCGCGAGGCGGTGCTGATCAGCGCCCCGCCGCCCCTCGAACGACTCCCCGAGACACTCGACTGGCCGGCGGTCGAGGGCATTCTGGCGCGTATTCACTCTTCCGGCGCCCCCCTGCCGCGCGACGCCGCCGCGCATGCCCGGCGCCTGCTCGGCACCGAGGTACGCGAAGTCTATGGCAGCTCCGAAACCGGCGGCATCGCCTGGCGCATCCAGCAACATGACCCCAGATGGACACCGCTTCCCGGCGTCGAGATAAGTGCCGATAGCGAGCACCAATTGTGGCTACGCACGCCGTGGCTGGCCGACCCAACGACCTGGACCCCGCAGGCCGATCGCGTGGTCGTCGAGGACACCCGCTTTCAACTGCTCGGCCGCAGCGACCGTATCGCCAAGGTCGGCGGTAAGCGTGTCTCGCTCACCGCTTTCGACCGCGCTCTCGGCGAACTGCCGGACGTTCGCCGAGCGCATTGCATGCCGCTGCCGAGGCGCGATGGCCGCCTGGGCGCCATCGTCGAGCTCGCCCCCGAAGCCGTGCCGCACGACCATGACGCACGACGCCGGCTGATCCAGGCGCTGCGCACCGCACTGGCGCCACGCTTCGAGAATGCCGTACTGCCGCGCTACTGGCGCTTCGTCGAGACCTGGCCTCGTGATGCTCAGGGCAAGCTCGGTGCTGCGTGCCTGTCACGCCTGTTCGCGGATCTCGACGATCCCCGTACCCCACGCTGGCTGGGCGAAACGCTGGACGGCCCGCAAAGCGCACGTCTGACCCTGGAAGTCCCCGAGCGTCTCGCCTATGTCGAAGGCCATTTCGCCACGCAGCCGGTAGTGCCGGGCGTGGTCATGGTGCGCTGGGCGCTGCACGCCGCGCGCGACAGTCTCGGCCTGCACGGCGTGTGCCGCGACATGACCCGCATCAAGTTTCCCTTGCTGCTGCCAGGGGAGCGCGTCACCCTGACGCTCGACGCCACGCAAAACAGCTCGCACGCAACCGCTCATGACGATGCTCATAAAGACGCCATGACGATCCGACTACGCTTCACGTTCACCAGCCAGCGCGGCACCCACGGCACCGGCACACTGTTACTGACCCCGCCAGAGGGCACCCGCCATGCGTGAAGATGCCCGCGCCTGTGTCATCATTCCGGTCTATAACCACGCCGACGCGGTGGAACGCACCTGTCAGGCGCTACGCCGTCTGGACGTGCCTCTGCTACTCGTCGACGACGGCTGCGAACTCGCCTGTGCCGCCGTTCTCGAGCGGCTCGCCGAGACGCCGCACACACACCTGCTCAAACTGCCTTACAACCAGGGCAAGGGGGCAGCGGTCAGGGCCGGCCTGGGCGAGGCACAGCGACTGGGCTTCACGCACGCCCTGCAGGTCGATGCCGACGGCCAGCACGACGCCGACGATCTACCGCCGTTTCTCGCCGGCCTCGACGCCGACGACACGACGCTGCGCATCGGCTATCCACGTTTCGATGCCAGCGTGCCACGCCACCGCTTTTACGCTCGTTACCTCACCCATTCACTGGTGTGGTTGAACACGTTGTCCTTCGCGCTACGCGACACGATGTGCGGCGTCAAATTATACCCAGTAGCGGCAGTCAATCGTCTGGTCGCGCGACACCCCTGCGGGGATCGCATGCAGTTCGACACTGAACTGCCGGTGCGCTGGATATGGGCAGGGCACCGGGTCGAGAATCTGCCGGTACGGGTGATGTATCCGCTGGACGGCGTCTCGCATTTCGCCATGTGGCGCGACAACCGCCAACTCACGACCATGCATTTGCGGCTGTTCGTCGGCATGCTGTGGCGGCTGCCACGCTTGCTGCGTCGCAACGCACGAATGACCAGGAGCAACGGATGACCCCCGGCGACGATGACACGCAACGCGACACACACCATTGGTCGCGCGTTCAGGAGTCCGGCACGCTGGCCGGCATGCGCCTGATGATCTGGATTCGCCGCCACCTGGGACGCTGGCCTTTTCGGCTCATGCTGGTGCCGGTCATCCTTTACTACTACGCGATACGCCACATTCCCCGCCAGGCGTCGCAGGATTATCTCAAGCGCATCTGGCCGCTGTATGCCGGGCGTGCGCCGCGCTGCGTACACTGGCTGAGCCTGCGCCATTTCCTGGTCTTCGGCGGCATGCTGATGGACAAGATCGATGCCTGGAGCGGGCGTACTCTGGAGGCGCGGGTCGACGGCGAGGACCGTGCCCGCCTCGACGCCGCCATCCGCAGCGGACGCGGCGGCCTGGTACTGGTCTCGCACGTCGGCAACCTGGAAATCTGCAGCGCCATGCAGGAACGCCGCGACGACTTCCACGTGGTGCAGATCATGCACACCCGCAACGCCAGCAAGTTCAACGAACTGCTGGCTCGCAGCAGCCTGCGCCGCGCGCCGGAGATCATCGAGGTCAGCGAGATCACGCCGGCCACCGCCATGCTGCTTGCCGAACGCATCCAGCAGGGACGCTTCGTAATGATCGCCGCCGACCGTGTACCGATTAACGACGGCGGCCGTACCCGGACGCTAGATTTCCTGGGGACGCCCGCCCACTTTCCGGAAGGCCCCTTCCATCTCGCGGCGTTACTGCGTTGCCCCTTGTATACGGTCGCCTGCCTTCGCGATGCCGAGGGTTACCGAGTGGAATTCAATGACTTCGACGACACCACCCACGTCAAGCGCGCCGAGCGCGATGCCTGGCGCGAACAAGCCATGCGACGTTACGTACAATGGCTGACCGAGCAATGCCAGCGTCAGCCCCTGCAATGGTTCAACTTCTTTCCCTTCTGGGCTTCTTCGACAACGCACACACGTGACGACGGCTGAGTTTCGTCGCCGCGTGTCATCTCGACACGGGAGAGACCACATGATGCGCCGCTTGATCGCCTACATCTGTCTGGGGCTCGTCGGGCTGCCGCTCGCCGCACACGCCTTCGATCGACAGGCACTGCAGGAACGTCTCGAACAGACCCCGGCGCTGCAAGGCCACTTCACGCAGACACGCTGGCTCGCCGATGTCGATACCACCCTCGAAAGCCAAGGGCATTTTGCCTATGTGCGCGACGAGAAGGTCGTCTGGCAACTGGAAACGCCCGTGGAAGATACCCTGGTGCTCACGCCAGCGGATGCCACCGAGGCGACGCCACCGAACGACGCTCGACGGGCCGGCCGTGAGCAGATCGCCGCGCTATTGCTGCAACTGCTCGGCGGCGATTGGTCGGCGCTGGAGTCACGCTTCACTCAGACGCTCGAGGGCGACGCCGATGACTGGCGGATTCGGCTCACGCCACGCGACCCGGCACTCGCCGAGCGTATCGGCGAGATTCGTCTGTCCGGCGGGCGCTACATCGAACACCTCGAGATGCGTCTCGCCGGAGGTGACCGCTTGCGCGTCGACTTCAGCAATCAAGCACCGTTGACGCCCGAGGAAATCGACGCCCTCCCCGACGCCACCACCCGCTGACCGGATCGCGAGAGCCACTCATGTCGCTATTGCCCACCACCTCGCGCGTGCCCCGCTACCTTGCCTGGGCCTGGCTGATTGCCCATCTCGTGTGTCTGGTGGCGCTCGGCTGGCTGCTGCGCGACGGACTGCCCGCGGATACGCGACTGACCGCCATGCTACCGGAGGATCGACAAGCGCCATTGGTGGAGCGCGCCAGTGCCAAACTAGGCACGAGTTTCGAAGACCGTTTCGTACTGCTGGTGCACGCCGATGACCTGTCGAGCGCCACACCGGCACTGGCCGACGCACTCACCGAAGCCAACGGCGCGACGCCGCTGCTCGACGCGCTGATCTGGCGTGATACCGACCTTCTCGACAAGGACCCGCGAGCGGCGCTCGACGCCTATCGCTATCGCTTGCTGACTCCCGAGATCCGCCAGGCCATCGATGCCAACGGCGGCATGTCGCTGGTCGCCCCTGCGCTGAAGGCACTGTTCTCGCCCGTGGCAAGTCCCGACCCCGTGCGCGACCCCTTCGGGCTGCTCGATGCCTGGCTAGAGGAACGCACCGCCAGTCGCGTCACGCCACGCGACGGCCGCCTGGGTGTCGACATCGACGGGCAACGCTTCGATCTCTTGATCGGCGAACTCGCCGCCTCACCCTACGCACCGGACGCCCAGCAACGCCTGACCACGGCATTGGCGGATTTCAAGGCCGCACACCCCGAGGCGACGCTATTGCGCTCGGGATTGATCTTCCACGCCGCCGTCGGGGCCGAACAGGCCAAGCACGAGATATCGACCATCGGCCTGGGCGCGTTGCTCGGCCTGATCGCGGTGCTGCTGGTCGTCTTTCGCTCGCCGCGCGTACTGCTCGCCCTGCTGTTGCCCCTGGCTAGCGGCCTTTTGATGGCGCTGACCCTGACGTTGGCATTGTTCGGCAGCCTGCACTTGCTGACGCTGGCCTTCGGCGCCAGCCTGATCGGCATCGCCATCGATTACGCCCTGCATCTGCAGAGTCATCGCGCCATCGCCGGCCGCGCCTTTCAGCTCCGCGCGTTATTGCCCGGACTCACACTCGGCCTGGTATCGAGCCTGGTCGCCTATCTCGCCCAGACCCTCACACCACTACCGGGATTGCGCCAGATGGCAATCTTTGCCGCGCTGGGCCTGCTGGGTGCCTGGCTCTCGGTGGTGCTGTGGCTGCCCCGCTTGCGCTTACCCGTCTCGCCGGCCACCGCACGCCTAGCGACGCGCTGGGAGCGTCTCACCCGAGCGCCTTGGCGTCTCACGCCCGGCTGGGTCGGCGTGGCGGTGGTGATCCTGGTGACGATCTGTATCTGGCGCCTGCATAGCGACGACAGCCTGCGGCTGCTCAGTTCCTCGCCCGCCGCCTTGCTCGAGCAGGAGCGCATCGTGCAGCGACATCTCGGCAACGATACCGGCACCCACTACTTGCTGGTGCGTGGCGACGACGAGGCCGCGTTGCTCTCACGGCTCGACGCCCTGCACGCACCACTTGAGCGCCTGCAACGTCAAGGCGTGATCAGCGGACACGTCGACCTCGCCGACAGCGTACCGCCACCCTCGCGGCAGAATGCCAACCTTGAACGCGTCAAGCGCCTTTACCAGGCGCCGCTCGAAACACTCTTTACCCGCGCGGGATTGCCCGAGACGCTGGCCGAACGCGCTCGCGCACGCCTCGACGCAAGCCCGGTGCTGGATGTCGCCACTTGGCTCGACACCCCTTTGGGCGAGGCACAGCGTCGCCTGTGGCTAGGCAAGACCGATAACGGTGGCGTCGCCGCCACGGTGGTGCTGCAGGGCGTCGAAGATGGCGCAGGAGAAGCACCCTTGCGGGCACTGGCCGAGTCGACGCCCGGCGTCACCTATATCGATCGCATCGAACGCCTCTCCGGGCTACTCGGCGAACTGCGCACGCATATCGCCGAATGGCTGGCATTGGGCCTGATCTTGCTGAGCACGGCGCTGACCCTGCGCTATCGTCGCCGTACCTGGCGAGTGCTGCTGCCCCCGCTGGGCGCTACGCTGATCGTATTGACGAGCTTCGCGGTGGCCGGCATCCCACTCAACGTCTTCAGTCAACTGGGGCTATTGTTGGTCTTGGGCATCGGCCTCGACGCGGGTATCTTCAATGCCGAGCACCCCCGCCAGGCCGCCGCCTGGCTGGCCATCAGCCTGTCCACGCTGACCAGCCTGCTGGCCTTCGGGCTGCTGGCTTTCAGTGCTACCCCGGCGCTTCACTATCTCGGTCTGACGTGCCTGATCGGCCTGGCCGCGGTGTGGGGGCTGGTCTACTTGCTCAGGTCCGGTCCACGAGGAGACGCAGGATGAACATGCACACCGACGCATCCCCACATGCCGCCGACTGCGACGTCGCCATCATTGGTGCCGGCCCCGCCGGGGCGGCGGCCGCCGCGCGCCTGAGCCACCTTGGATGGCGTGTGCATGTCATCGAACGCAGCCATTTTCCGCGCTTTGCCATCGGCGAGAGTCTGCTGCCGCAGAGCATGGCCTATCTCGAGGCAGCCGGTTTGCTGGAAACGGTCCAGGCCGCCGGTTATCAGCCCAAGAACGGCGCCGCCTTTACCCGCCACGCGCGGACCACCACGATCGATTTCCGCGAGAAATCCACGCCCGGCTGGGGCACCACCTATCAGGTGCCGCGCGCCGACTTCGATCAGCGTCTGATCCATGCAGCCGAGGCCCAGGGCGCGACGCTCGAGTTCGGTACCACGGTCATCGCGTTCGACGCCGATGCCACGCGCCCCACGCTGCAACTCGAGGACGAACAGGGGGCAACGCGCCGCTTGAGCGCGCGCTACGTGCTCGATGCCAGCGGATACGGCCGGGTGCTGGCGCGCCTGGAAGCGCTCGAACGCGATCCACGCGCCGAGCCACGCATGGCGATCTTCAGCCATGTCGATGACGGCATCGAGGACCCCGATTACGACCGCGAGAAAATCCTGATCGGCGTGCACCCCGAGGACGCCGGTATCTGGTACTGGCTGATCCCGTTCGCCGACGGACGCGCCTCTGTGGGCATCGTCGGCGATATCGAGACCCTCGCCGCGCATGGCGACTGCCCCGAGACACGCTGGCAAACCCTGATCGACCGGGAGCCGCGCTTTCGACAGCTCTTGCACCAGGCGCGGCGCGTGCGCGAAGTCAACGAGATACGCGGCTACGCGGCCAGCGTCACGCGTCTGCACGGGCCCGGTTACGCGCTGCTCGGCAACGCCGGGGAATTTCTCGACCCGGTGTTTTCCTCCGGCGTCACCATTGCCCTGCACTCGGCGCACCTGGCCGCGCCGTTGGTCGACCGCCAGCTACGCGGCGAGGCAATCGACTGGGACGCCGACTTCGAGACCCCGTTGCGCGCCGGGGTGGATACTTTCCGCGCCTTCGTCGAGGCGTGGTACGCCGGCACGCTGCAGACCATCGTCTTTCACGAAGCACCGCCGCCGCGTTTCAAACGTTGGATCAGCGGCGTACTCGCCGGTTACGCCTGGGACCACGACAATCCCTTCGTCACCGCCTCGCGGCGGCGCCTGGCAACGCTTGCCGAAGTCTGCGAACAACGCGACAAGGTGCGTTCATGAGCCTGTCACGTTTCCCCCTCGCACTCGTGCTGTGTGGCCTGTTGCTGCTCGGCGGCTGTTCGCTGGCGCCGCCCATCGCGCCCCATCCCGCACTGGATCAGGCCGAACGCACGGAGACGCTCACCCGGCGCCTGACCTTCGTTCCCAACGACGCGGAGGCAGACTCACGGACCCTGATCGCCGTGCTGCGCCTTGCCCCGGACGAATTGCGCGTGGTGCTGACCACGCCCTACGGGCAACGCCTGACGACGCTGGTGCGCGACGCCTCGGGCAGCCGCTTCGAGCAGGGCGACGCCCCGCGCAAGGATGTCCTGCCGTTTCCGCCGGGTTGGCTGGCGACGCGCCTAGAATGGGCGCTGTGGCCCCGCGCGTCGCTCGAGACGGCCTTCGCCGATAGCGCCTGGACGCTCGATGAGAATCGCCAGCGGCGCTTGATCGCCTATCACGGCGAGCGTATCGCGCGCATCGCGCCGCCACCGGCGCAACGCGATATGAACAGTGACAGCGAAATATTGCTGGAAGATTTTCAAGGCGGGTATCGACTGCGCATCACGCCGCTCGATGCGTCCACAGAGAACGAGGCCTCACAATGACCCCATCCACCGACCGCCAACCCTGTCGTCTGTCGCGTCCCGGCGTAGCGTGCAGCCTCGGCGATGACCTGGAGACCATCGCCGACGCCTTGTTCACCGGGCGACGCGGGCTGACATCCAGCGCCGCCTTCACTCCCCAACGCGAGCTACCGTTGGGCATGGTGACCTGCGCGCTCCCCGACTGGGATGACTGGCCGCCCGAACAGCGCAGCCGCAACAACCGCTTGCTGGCACTCGCCATGCAACGCCTGCATGACACGCTCGATACGTTGCGCGAGTCGGTGGCACCCGAGCGCATCGGCGTGGTCATCGGTACCAGTACCTCGGGGATCGGCGAGACCGAACGCGCCATCGCCGAAGTCGGCCGCGAGGGTCCGCTACCCGAGACGTTTCGCTACGCCAATCAGGAACTCGGGGCGCCGGCACACTTCGTCGCCGAACGCATTGGCGCCCAGGGACCAGTGTATGCGCTTTCCACGGCATGCAGCTCCAGCGCACGGGCCCTGGCCAGCGCTCGGCGCCTGCTGGCCAGCGGGACATGCGACGCGGTCGTCGCGGGGGGCGCGGATAGCCTCTGCCGTTTGACCGTCAACGGCTTCGCCAGCCTGGAAGCGATCAGCACGCGGCCTTGCTTGCCATTCTCCGCGCAGCGCGACGGCATCAATATCGGCGAGGCGGCGGCACTGTTCGTGGTCACCCCGGAAGCCGGCGGCATTCAGCTCAGCGGTACGGGAGAGTCCAGCGACGCCTATCACGTCTCCGCGCCACGTCCGGATGGTAGCGGCGCGTACGAGGCAATGCGCCAGGCCCTGGCGATGGGCGGCTGCGCGCCCGAGGCGGTGGACTACCTCAACCTGCACGGCACCGGCACCCGCCATAACGACAGCATGGAAGCCAAGGCGGTCGCGGCGCTCTTTGCGACCTCGCCGCCGTGCAGCTCGACCAAGGCCTTGACCGGCCACACCCTGGGCGCCGCTGGGGCGCTGGAAGCCGCGTTCTGCTGGTTGGCGCTCGACCGTGGACGCCTGCCGGTGCATGTCTTCGACGCTGTCCCCGATCCCGAGTTGCCGCTACTCGACTATGTTATACCTACGGTCACGCCCGAGCACACGCCGCGTCCGCTCCAGCATGCGCTGAGCAATTCCTTCGCCTTCGGCGGCAATAACGCCGCGCTGCTGATGACCCGCGAGGAGACATGCCATGCGCCTTGAACTCCCCTGTTCGGTCAAGCCATTCGTCCCCCATGACGGCGCCATGTGTCTACTCGACACGCTGCTGGATTACGACGCCGAAGGCGCCACCGTCGAGATCACGCCCAGAGACAGCGATCTTTTCGTCGAGGACGGTGTGATTCCCGCCTGGGTCGGCCTCGAATGGATGGCCCAGGGCGTCGCCGCCTGGGCCGGAGTCTGGGCGCATATCGACGGCGCACCGCCGCCGCCCGGTTTCTTGATCGCCAGCCGGCGCTATCATGCCCATGTGGATAATTTCGCTCTCGGCGAGCCGGTGCATGTCCGAGTGACACGGGAATTCGTCGCCGACAACGGCGTGCGCGCCTTCAGCGGCAGCCTATCGATGGCATCAGGTACATGCCTTGCCGAAGGACGCCTGAGCATCTTTCAACCAACGCCGGAAACTTCTTCTTCCCCCACAGAAAGGCCAGACGCTCGATGACCGACACCATCCTGGTGACCGGTGCCAGCCGTGGCATCGGTCGCGCCACCGCCCTGCGCCTCGCGCACGACGGCTTCGATATCGTCCTTCATTACCGCTCGCGGGAGCAGGACGCCGAGCGCGTCGCCGAGGAAATTCGCGCGCTGGGCCGCGAGGCGCGCCTTATATGTTTCGATGTGACCGATCGCGACCAGGCACGCGCCCTCCTCGAAGCGGACATCGGCACCCACGGCGCCTATTTCGGCGTGGTCTGCAACGCCGGCATCACCGCCGACAACCCGTTCCCCGCGCTCACCGGCGACGACTGGGACAGCGTGGTACATACCAATCTCGACGGTTTCTACAACGTACTGCATCCGCTGGTGATGCCGATGATCCAGCGCCGCAAGCCGGGACGCATCGTCACCATCGCCTCGATGTCGGGGCTCATCGGCAATCGCGGCCAGGTCAACTACAGTGCCGCCAAGGCGGGGATCATCGGCGCCACCAAGGCGCTGGCCATCGAACTGGCCAAGCGCCATATCACCGTCAACTGCGTCGCCCCGGGATGGATCGACACCGATATGACACATCACCTCTCCCAGGAAGAGGTGCTCAAGCTGATTCCCATGCGACGCACCGGCCAAGTCGATGACATTGCCGGCGTGGTGAGCTTTCTATGTTCAAAGGATGCCGCCTATATGACACGCCAGGTGTTGCCGGTTAATGGCGGCATGTGCTGAGCTCTCTGGAGAGGATGTCGCTTGCCACCATCAAGCTTGGCGCGACGGGGCCGATAATCAGGCATACGCCTGAGGCAATGGATACGACTCGATGAAACGCTTGGCTCTGATACTTGCCATACTCCTCGCTACCGCCCTGCTGGGGGGTGTACTGCTGTCGGCCACCGACCTCGCCTGGCCGCTGCCGCCCTCGGCGCTGATTCCCCTGGGCGCGTTCGTGCTCGCGCTTGGCGCCCTGGCGATTTTGGCCTTGCTGGGCCTGGCGCTGTGGCAGCAGCTCTCCCAGCAGCAGCGCGCCCTGCACGACAGCCTCGAGGCCTTGTCCCATCACGGGCGCACGCAGACCACGGCACTGCTGGCCGAGCATTTCATGCAACATGCCGAACGTTTGCTGGAGAAAGAGGGGCTGGATCCCAACAAGCGCAACGTGTTGCGCTGCCTGTCCATCGATGCCCTACGCGGCAATAGCGGGCGCGGTGACCCCAACTATGCACGACTGGCACGGCTATTCGAGTGGTTCGACGGCGAAGCACGCGCCACCGGCGACAATGCCGAACGGCAACGCCTGTTGGTCCCGGTACTGATGCAGTATGCAGAGATCGCCGTCCAGCTATGCCGTGTCGGCGAAAGCGAGCCGGAACGCGTGGGCGAATTTCTGAGCCACCAGCCGCCGGCAGCGACCCAGCACGAGGATGAGGAGGCGCCATCGGCGTGACCGACGCCTTACGACATGCGGCTCATTGGCCCTTGACCGCCGCCGTCACGGTGACTTCTACCTTGAGCTCGTCGGCAGGCATCGGCGCTACTACGCAGGTGCGCGCCGGGGCATGGCCGGTGGGTACCCAGGCATCCCACACCGCATTCATGGCCGCCACGTCTTTGCCATCCGCCAAATAGACCGTCGCCGTGAGCAAGTGCTCGCGGTCCGAGCCTACTTCCTCGAGCAAGGTGTCCACGCGTGTCAACATGCTCTCGGTCTGCTCGGTGATGTCACCGTGGCGGGCATCCGGGCCGGCGACCTGGCCGCATAGATAGGCGACAGCGTTGTGAATCACGGCCCGGCTCATGCGGTCCTTGGTGTCGTGACGCTGAATGATCATGGCAGGATCCTCATAGGGTTGTAGCGCTTAACGCAACAGTAGCAAAGGCACCTGGGCGCGGCGAATCATCGCCGTGGTGGTGCTGCCGACCAGGAACTGGCGAATGCGCGAATGCCCGTAGGCGCCCATGACCAATAAGTCGATATCGTGCTCGTGCTGATAGTCGCACAGTACCTTCTCGACCTCACCGGCGATGATGTGCGTATGCACGGCGCTGCTGATCGGCGCCATTTGCTTTTCCGCCCAGGCCAGTTGCTCGCGATGTTCGTCGGTATCCGCACCCACCAGCACCAGGTGGCATTCCAGGTCGCGCAACAAAGGCCGTTCCGAGAGCAGTTCGACCATCTTGCGCGTGGTCGGACCACCATCGAAGGCGATCAGGTAGCGCTTGGGCGTGGAGAAGGACTCCGGGATTACCAGAATCGGGCGATGCAGCCCGCGAATCACGCGCTCCAGGTTGCTGCCCATATGTTCCGGAGAGGCATCCGCCGACTCACCACGCTTGCCCAGCACGATCAACCGCGCTTCTTCTTCGATCTCGGCCAAGGCCTCGACCAGCTCGCCGTTACGCTGACGCGTTTCGACCTCAGTGATGCCGGCAGCCTCGGCGCGCTCACGCGCAGCGCTCAACATCAAGCGGCCGTGCTCTTGCGCGACCTTGCCGCGCTGCTCATCCAGGCTGGCCAGCTCTTCAAGAAGGTGTTCGCGCGAGCCGAGCCCTATGTTGCCGCGCGGATCGAACTGACTCGGCGCCTGATTGCGATCCAGCACATGCACGAAGGAAAGCGGCACCTCCATGCGCTGGCTGGCCCAGACCGCAGCCTTGCTCACGCTCTCCGAATAATTCGAGCCATCGATACACGCCATGACGTGAGGTGCTTTCATGTGGCGGGCTCCTTGTGATTATCTTCCGGGTCCCATCGCAATGGGGCTAAACGCATGATACTCAAGCGAGGAGAGACTTGTCGTCTCCCCTTAAGGCGTAGGCTGCGGCTCAGTGCCCCATCAGCTTTTCTACCGCACCGGGCTTGTCGTGCACTGCGAAACGGTCCACCAGAGTAGCGCTGGCTTCGTTGAGCCCCACGACTTCCACCTCGGTGCCTTCACGGCGGAACTTGATGACCACCTTGTCGAGCGCCCCCACGGCGGTGATGTCCCAGAAGTGTGCGCGGGTCAGGTCGATGTGGACGCGCTCCACGGTTTCTTTGAAGTCGAAGGAATCCACGAAACGATCCGCCGAAGTAAAGAACACCTGGCCGACGACGCGATAGACACGTGTCTTGTCGTCATCGCCTGTCTCGCTGCCCACGTAGAGGATCTGGCCGACCTTGTTGGCGAAGAACAGCGACGCCAGCAGCACACCCACCAGTACGCCGATCGCCAGGTTGTGAGTCGCCACCACCACGATCACCGTGGTCAGCATGACGACATTGGTCGACATCGGGTGCTTGCGCAGATCGCGCAGCGACTCCCAACTGAACGTCCCAATCGCCACCATGATCATCACCGCCACCAGGGCGGCCATGGGAATCTGCGCAACGAGATCACCGAGAAAGACCACCATGATCAGCAAAATGACGCCGGCACACAGCGTGGAAAGCCGCGTGCGGCCACCGGATTTGATGTTGATCACCGACTGCCCGATCATCGCGCAACCGGCCATGCCACCCAGAAAGCCGGTGGCGATGTTGGCAACGCCCTGGCCCTTGCACTCGCGGTTCTTATCACTGGGCGTGTCGGTGAGCTCGTCGACGATGGTCGCGGTCATTAGCGACTCGAGCAAGCCCACCACCGCCAGCGCAGCGGAATACGGGAAAATGATGGCCAGCGTCTCGAAGTTGAGCGGAACGTCTGGCCACAGGAAGACCGGCAGCGTATCCGGCAATTCGCCCATGTCGCCCACGGTGCGCACCATGGAGAAATCGCCCAGCATGTAAATCGTGGTCAGCACGATGATACAGACCAGCGGCGACGGCAGCATGCGGCCGATGACCGGGACGTAGGGAAACAGGTAGATGATCCCCAGACCGGCGGCGGTCATGGCATAGACGTGCCAGGTTACATCGGTCAACTCCGGTAACTGCGCCATGAAGATCAGAATCGCCAGGGCGTTGACGAAGCCCGTGACCACCGAGCGCGAAACGAAGCGCATAAAGGCGCCCAAGCGCAGATAACCGGCTACGATCTGCAACACCCCGGTCAAGAGCGTGGCAGCGAGCAGGTATTCGAGCCCATGTTCTTTGACCAAGGTCACCATGAGCAGTGCCATGGCGCCGGTGGCGGCGGAAATCATCCCCGGGCGGCCGCCGGTAAAGGAAATCACCACCGCCATGGAAAAGGACGCGAAGAGCCCCACCTTAGGGTCGACCCCGGCAATGATCGAGAAGGCGATCGCCTCGGGGATCAGGGCCAGCGCCACCACGGCGCCGGCCAAGACGTCCGATCGGACGTTCAAGAACCAGCGTTGTTTGATTGATGCGTACATGCGTGTGTCCATCGATGAGAACGGTCAGAAGTGTTACTCGGCGCGCCTGGCGACGATCCATTCGGGTCACGGGCATCGTGTCATGTGCCGATGTCGAGAATGCGACGGGAACCGAAAAGACGGCCGGAAACGGCCCCGACGGACGCATGGTGCCTCCATCGGGGCCGCGAGGAGCGTGGAAAACGCTCCAGGGGAAAGGGGTACGCTAGGGCGGCGTTGCGCTCATGAAATCAAATCGGCCTTGAACGGTCGGTTGTGGGCACATGGCGTCATGTACCCAGGAAAGCGCAGGATTCTACCAATTCGATCCCGCACTTGCACCTTTCGTCTTAGAAGGGTGCACCTCACGCCAGTCGTACATCGGCCAGCCGCGTTGCTCGGCGATACGTGCCAGACGGGCATCGGGCTGCGTGGCATGGGCATGATCGACACGTTCGAGCAACGGCAGGTCGTTGTGCGAGTCGCTATACCCCCAGAGGACGTCGGGGCATGCATTCGCCGCCTCGCGCTCGGCGAGCCAGGCATCCAGTGCCGTCAGCTTGCCTGCCTGATAGGTGACGATACCGGTCGGCTCGCCGGTGAAACGTCCCTCGGCATCGAAGGCCGGGTGCGTGGCCAGCGCCTCGTCGGCACCGACAGCCTGCGCAATGGGCGCCACCAGGTGATGCATCGAGGCCGAAATGATCAAGGTGGCGTGGCCCTGGTCACGATGCCAAGCCAGGCGTTCCAGCGCGCCGGGTATCAGGCGCGGCCGGATCCAGGCATCGATGAAATCTTCCACCTCGCGGTGCACCGACTCGTGCGAACGCGCGACCAGCGGCGCAAGCACGAAGCGAAGATGCGCCTGCATATCCAGCGTACCGGCCTGGTACGCCCGGTCATGACGCGCCACTTGCTCCATGAAGGCTTCGCCGTCGTCCACCCACTGGCGGCGCACCAGCCAGGCAATCCACAGCCCGGTGCAGTCTCCATCGAGCAGGGTGTCGTCGAGGTCAAAAATCGCCAGTTGGCGGCTGTCAGCGGGCATGGCGCCTGGCTCCTGGGGAAAACGAAGCGTCATTCTAACCGCTCGATATGACAGACGTCTGTCACGCTTCGTTGCCCGGCGTCTCGTTAGTTGATGACGCACGGCTCGACGACTTATCTGACGAAGAACTACCCGACGTGTCGTTGCCAGTCGACGCTGCCCCCGACTTGTTCAACTGGCTCTTGAAAGCGTCCATGATGTCCATCGGCAACGGGAAGACGATGGTCGAGGCGTTCTTATTGCTCATGTCGCTGAGCGTCTGCAGGTAACGCAACTGCAGCGCTGCCGAATTGCTGGCCATGACATCGGCGGCCTCGACCAGCTTGTGCGAGGCCTGCAGTTCGCCCTCGGCATGGATCACCTTGGCACGCCGTTCGCGCTCGGCCTCGGCTTGCCGGGCGATGGCGCGGATCATGCTCTCGTCGAGGTCGACATGCTTGATCTCGACATTGGCGACCTTGATGCCCCAGGCCTCGGTCTGGGTGTCGAGGATCTCCTGGATATCGTTGTTGAGACGGTCGCGCTCGGAGAGCATCTCGTCGAGATCGTGCTTGCCGAGCACCGAGCGCAAGGTGGTCTGTGCCAGCTGGCTGGTGGCGACACCGAAATTCTCGACCTGAATGATGGCCTTCTCGGGGTCGACCACGCGAAAGTACAACACCGCATTGACGCGCACGGTGACGTTATCCTGCGAGATGACGTCCTGCTCCGGCACGTCCAGGGTCACGGTGCGCAGGTCGACGACCTGCATCTTCTGAATACCCGGAATCAACAACAACAGCCCCGGCCCCTTCACCGCCTGAAAACGGCCCAGGAAGAACACCACACCGCGCTTGTACTCCGGCAAGATGCGTATCGCCGCGAACAGCAATAGCACCACGAGAACAATCGGCACTAGATAGGCATAACTCGCGTACATGGCGTTACTCCTTCTCGCTTAGCGTTGGCATGCCCCGCATGACGACTAGGGGGTTGCCGTGATGGGCTCGACCACCAGCGTCAAGCCTTCGTTGGATACGATCCGCACCCGCTGACCACGGGCCACGGGAGAAGCACAGCGTGCGTGCCAGCGCTCACCATGCACCATGACCTTGCCTTGCCCCTGAAAATCCGCCAGCACCGTGGCCTCCTGACCGACCATCTCCTCCTGGCCGCCCTGAGGACGACGTTCGCGCAACCCCACGAAGCGCATCACTACCCACAGCAAGAACCCGGCGGCCACCAGCGCCACGCCGCCTACCAATGGCCAGGCCAGCGCCTGATGCGTGTCGTCCATCAGCATCACCGAACCGGCGACGAACGCCGCTAGTCCGCCGAACCCCAGCACCCCGATACTGGGCACGAATGCCTCGGCCACCACCAGCGCCATGCCCAGGAAAATCAATACCAAGCCAGCGTACCCCACCGAGAGCACCTGGAAGGCATACATGGCCAACACCAGACAGATAGCGCCGACGACCCCCGGGAATAACGTGCCCGGGCTCAGCAATTCGAAGATCAGCCCGTAGAAGCCGATGATCATCAGGAAATACGCGACGTTGGGATCGGTAATGAACGCCAGTACCTTGGCGCGCCAATCGGGGGGCTGGCGCTCGAGCGTCATGTTCTCCGTGGAGAGCGTACGCTCACCGCCTTCCATGACCACGCTCCGCCCATCGAGCTGGGTCAGCAAAGCATCGAGATCACTCGCCACGATCTCGATGACATTGGCCTCCAAGGCCTCGTTGGCCGTCAGGTTGGCCGCCTCTCGAACCGCGCGTTCGGCCCACTCGGCGTTGCGCCCGTGGCGCTCGGCCAGCGAGCGAATCGTGGCCACGGCATCCTCGAGCACCTTGCGTTCCATCGCCGAAGAAGACGCCTGCGTGTCATTGCCGCCCTCGCCCGCTTCAGCGTCGCCTTTGCCCTCTTCACGCGCTTGATCGTTATCGTCACCAACGCCACCCAGTTGCACCGGCGTCGCCGAGCCGAGATGCGTGGCCGGCGCCATGGCGGCGACATGACTGGCATAAAGCAGATAAGTGCCGGCGCTGGCGGCACGCGCACCGGCGGGCGTCACATAGCTCACCACCGGCACCGGCGAGGTGAGCATTGCGCTGATCATGTCGCGCATCGAAGCGGCCAGGCCGCCGGGGGTATCGAGTTCGAGAATCACCAACGAGGCACCGTTTTCGTCGGCACGCTCGAGCCCACGCTGAAAGTAATCACTGGTGGCGGGGCCAATGCTGCCGTCGATGGTCAGGACCACGCCGTGGGGGGTGTCACCCTCACCTTCGGGTTGCGCGCTCGCCCACCATGACAAGCCCAACCCCGCCAGCAGCAGGAACGCCCACACCAGGCAGCGGCGCATCGCGACATCACTGAGGCGTCGCATCGCGGCTCTCCGAGGTCGTGGCCGAGGACGAAGCACAGGGCATGGGACGCGTCGACCAGGTGGTGGCGCCATCGTCCCCGCGACATACATGGCTACCTGCGGAGGTGTTAGTGCGCGCCTCAACATCCGGCGACGATGACACACGAGGCTGCACGATGACCGACGGGTACACGTCGATGCGCTGGCGTTCTTCTCGCCATCCGCGCTCGTCCCAGCCATACCCGGCGTGACGCTCACGGTCATGTCGTCTGTCATCATGCCCGGCAGAACGGGACTCGAGCGGTAGCAAGCGCCCGCTATCGGGATCGTAAACCTTGATGCCATCCGCGCTGGCCGTCGTGATTCCCGCCACCGCCAGCCACAAGGCAATGCCCATCGCGACAGGCATTACGTCACCCACGTACCGATACCTCGTCATGCTCATCTCCTCGGAACCCGATCCCACTCATGGGCCTATGCCGTCAGTCTAGTTCACGTGCATCGCATAACCATTCCCACAGCGCTTCGCATGCCGGCCGCAGTGCTCGCGCCTGCGGGCGTACCAGCCAGAAGGCTTCATCGGTGGGCATGCACAACTCAAAAGGCGCTACCAGATCGTCGCGACCATCGAAGAGGCGCCGGTGGGTCAAGGCGATGCCCGCGCCGCGTGAGGCCAATGCCAGTGTGGCAACCTGGGTATCGCAAATGAACGAAGCACAGCGTGCTTCCAGCCCTTCAGACCCGGCCAGCGCCAGCCAGCTCGGCCAGCCCAGCGCGAAGCCCGCAGCGTGCAACAGGGTATGCCCGGCCAGGTCGCCAGGCGTTTGCAACTCACGGGCCAGAGCCGGCGCGCATACCGGCAGCATGACTTCTTCGTTGAGCAGCACCGACTCCATATCGGGCCAATCTCCCTGGCCGTAGCGAATTTCCATGTCGACGCCCTCGGCGCCGAAGTCACCGGGCCACACGGCGCTCACTAAACGTACCGTGATATCACGATGGCGCTGGTGAAAGCGCGTCAGCTCGGTGGCCAGCCAACCGGCCTGAACGGCGGGTGTGGCACGCAACGTGACCGGTGCGTCGGGGTGCGGCCCGAAGACCTCGGCGGTACCTTCGGCAATACGCGTAAAGGCCTCCTGAATGCTCGGTAGCCAGGCCTGCCCGGCCGGCGTCAGCGACAAACTCCGAGGGTGACGCACGAATAGCGCTTGGCCGAGGCGGTCCTCGAGCAAGCGAATCCGCTGGCTGACGGCTGACTGCGTCACGCCCAGCTCACGACCGGCCTGGGTGAAACTCAGCGTGCGCGCAGCAACCTCGAAGGCTTGCATCCATAGAACCGGCGGTAGGGACATGGCGAACTCGGCGGTGATGAATATTCACCCATGATCGTCAATAAGCCACCCATTAGCAAAACTTGGCCTCAGGTACGAGATTCATCGTTTGTCTAATGTCGCCATGAGGCGACATGCTAGAGGCCGATTCGCACGACCCATATCAGGAGGCCATCATGCATTCCCAGAGCCATTCCCCCGCCGTCGACATGAGCGAGCTGTTTCCTTATGCACAAGGCTCCACGCTGCACGCCAGCCGGGCTCACGACAATGCACTGGAGGTGACCTGGGAAAACGCCGACAGTGCGCGTTTCAGCTACCGTTGGCTGCGTGACCATTGCGCCTGCGCCGAGTGCCGCCACCCCATGACGCGTGAGCGTCTCTATATGCCGCTCGAAGACGAGAACTTCCTGAATGCCCGCCCCCAAGCCGCCGTCGAGGACGGTGTGCTGGTGCTGCGCTGGGCCGACGGTCACGAATCGCGCTTCGACGCCGGCTGGCTGTATCAACGTCGCCCCGAATCGCACATCGATGACGGCGTTCCCCGCGCCACAGCCTGGCGCGAAGACTTCGCGCCCGTTCATGTGTCGCATGCCGACATGATGGCCGGCAGTGACGGTCGCCGCGAGTGGTTGACTGCCTTGCTGCGCGATGGCTTGGTGCTGCTCGACGACGGCCCGCGCGAACTCGAGGAAGTCGTGCGCATCACCGAACTGTTCGGGCCGATGCGTGCCACCAACTTCGGGGCGCGCTTCGACGTCCAGTCCAAGCCGAATCCTAATAATGCCGCTTATACGGCCATCGGCCTCGAGCTGCATACCGACCTGCCCAACTGGCGCCATCCGCCGGACATCCAGTTGCTGTATTGCCTGGAGAACGAAGCCGAAGGCGGCGAATCGTTGTTCGCCGATGGTTTCGCCGTGGCCGAAGCACTGCGCCACGAGGCGCCGGAGGTCTTCCTCCGCCTGCGCGACACCCCCATTGATTTCCGTTTCCAGGACGAGGATAGCGACATCGCCGTGCGTGCCCCAGTCATCGATGTCGATGACACAGGCCGCATTCGCGAAGTGCGCTTCAACAACTGGATTCGCGACACCCTGCGTCTTCCGCCGGAAGAAGCCGATGCCTGGTACGAGGCGTACCTGATCTTCTGGCAGCGTCTGCGTGAGCCGCGCTTCCGCGTCGACTTCGCGCTCAAGTCCGGGCAGATGGTGGCCTTCGACAACCGTCGCGTGCTGCACGGTCGCGGCGCCTTCGACCCCAATACCGGCCGTCGTCACCTGCAAGGCACTTATCTGGATATCGACCACCTCGAATCGCATCTACGCGTGCTGGCGCGCCACGCTTCCAACGCCGCGCCCGCTACTCCGACAACATCCACCAATGAAACGGGAGTTTCCTGATGTCTCACTCGCTGCGCCCCTTACTCGGCGGACTACCGCTAGCCGCCGCTATCGGCCTGGCCATGCCGGCTCAAGCCGCCGACAATAGCGTGAACTTCGGCGTGCCCTCGTGGCCCGGGATTACCGTCAAGACCGAGATCGCCAGCCAACTGCTGGAACCTCTCGGCTACACGACGCAGTCCGATAACGTCGGCCTGCAGGTCATTTATCAAGGCCTGAAAAGCGGCGACCTGGATGTCTTTCTGGGCGGCTGGCTGCCGGCACAAGAGCCGATGCTCACGCCGATGGAAGACAGCGGCAGCGTGACGCGTATCGCCAACAACGTCGATGGCGCGCAAATGACGCTGGCGGTGCCCGAGTATGTCTACGAGCAAGGCGTGACCTCGTTCGCGGACCTCGACGCGCATCGTGATATGTTCGAAGGAGAGATTTACGGCTTCGGCGCCGGCTCGGCCGCCAGCGAGATCCTCAACAAGGCGATCGACAACGACACTTGGGGACTCGGCGACTGGCAGCTGGTGGATACCAGCACCGTCGGCATGCTCAGTGCTGCGCGGGATGCCATCTCTCGCGAGGAACCCATCGTGTGGGTAGGTTGGACGCCGCACTGGATGAACATCGAGATGCCGATGCGCTATCTGGATGACAGCAAGAACCTGTTCGGCAAGGGCAACGGCGCCAGCCAGGTGCTCACATTGATGAACGCCGACTATGCCGACGCTCACCCCAACCTGACAGCGTTTTTCGAGAACTTCACCTTCACCGCCGAACAGCAAAGCTGGATGATCAAGGCCTTCGGTCTCGACAAGAAAGGGCGCGAAGAAGTCGCCAACACCTGGATCCAGGACCATCCCAAGCGCATCCAAGACATGCTGAAGGGCGTGACCACCACTAACGGCAAGCCCGCCTGGCCGATCGTCAAAGAAGCCTTGTCGCTATAAGACAACCCCGCACCTACACGCATGGCACCGCTGGGTGCCATGTTTCCCCCATGCGGTCTCTCACGTATGCTTGGCGCATTCAACGTTGAGAGGCCCGCATGTCCCGTTCCCTCGCTATCCTGTTCGCCCTGCTGGCCGTGATGCTCGGCTGTGGCCTGCTCTGGCAATGGTTGGCCATGCAAGACATCCTGACGCCGCAAGCACTATTGCAAACGCTACAACACGCCGGCACATGGCGCGACGCCGCCTGGGCACCCTTTGCGGTGATGGGGATCTATGCCACCACGTCGCTGGTGATCTTCCCCTTGAGTGTACTGGTGGCGGTCACCGGCTTGATCTTCGGTCCCGCCTGGGGCTTCGTCTATGCCATGCTGGGGACGCTGTCAGCGTCGATCGCCACGTACTGGGTAGGCAGGGCGTTGGGACGCGACGCCCTGTTGCGCCACGGCGGCCAGAAGCTCAACGGTCTTGCCCGTCTACTCGCGGGACGTGGTATACGCACCATGGTGCTGTTCAACCTGCTGCCGCTGGCCCCCTTTACCCTGACCAATATGCTGGCCGGAGCCTGCCATTTGCGTTTTCGCGATTACATGCTCGGTTCCACGCTAGGGATCGCCCCTGGACTGCTGGGCGTCACCTTGCTGGGGAGTCAACTGGGGTCGTTGGTCACCGCAGAAAGCCGCGAGGGATTGCTGATCGCCGCCGGCGGCATCGTCGTCGCGATTGGTATCTTGTGGGGACTCAAGCGTTATGCCGAGCGGCGTCGCAAACGTGTGTAACGCCCTCTCTATGAGCGCTCACTTACTGGGAGCTTCTTCCGTGGCCTGGACAACATCGCTCTCCGGCACGGTTTGAAACACCGAGCGCAATACCCGACCGCGATGTCGCAGCAAACGCCACTCGGCTTCGAGACGCCCGCGCACCTTTTCCCAGGCCCCGTCATCGCGCTCCGCCGCGCTCGCTTCAGCCTCGAGCACCTGGCGATAGATGCTCAAGCAATGCTCGGCACAGCGTCGTTCATCGAAGCCAAGCGCGCTATCGAGCGCGCCCTTGCGCAAGGTCGCACGCAGCGCCGGCTCTTGCAGCGTTTCCAGCGCTTTCGCAAACGTCTCGACATCGTCGCTCGGCAACATGATGCCGTTGAGACCATCACCCAGCACCTCGCGCACACCACTGGCATCGACCGCCACCACCGGCAGGCCGGCGGCCATGGCCTCGGCAATGACCATACCCTGGGTTTCGCTGTGTGAGGCGAAGGCAAACGTGTCCATCGCATGATAGGCATCGATCAGCGCCTGATCGTGCAGCTTGCCGGTGTAATGGAAGCGATCCGCCACGCCCTCTCGCGCAGCATGGTCGTGCATCGCCGTGCGGGCGTCGCCCTCGCCGACGATCAAGGCGCGCGCCTTGGGATGACGCGCCATGAAACGCGACAGCGCTGCAGCCAGGAAGTCGAGATTCTTCTCCATGGCCAGACGCCCCACGTGGCCTATCACCATCGCATCCTCGGGGATGCCGAAACGCTGACGCCAGCGCTTTCCATCGCCCCGGGCAAAGGCGCGCGTATCCACGCCGCTGGGAATCACGCGCACCTTGTCGGGTAAAACGCCACGCTGGGCCAATAGGCCCGCAATGCTTTCGCTGGGTGCGATGACCGCATCGCACAAGCGCGTGTATTCGCTGGACAGGGCAATCGCGAAACGCTGCATGCGCGGCGAGTCGCCGGGCACGTAATGCGTATAGTGCTCATAAAGCGTGTGATGGGTAAAGACCAGCGGCAGGCCATAGGTTTGCGCCACGCGCGCTGCGGTGTCACCGAGCAGGAAGGGATGATGGGAATGCACCAGGTCGGGCTCGAACGCCTCGATGGCCTCGTAGAGTTGACCGGGCACCGGCACGGGAAGAGAAAAATCACTGCCGTTGAAGCGCTGCATGGCCACCACGCGCACCACATCGCGCTCGAAACGTGGCTGACCATCCAGTTTCGGCGCTACGACCAACACGCTGTGCCCCGCATTCTGCAGGCACCGCTTGAGACGCTGAACGGATTCACTCACTCCACCCACGGTCGGACAGTAGGTGTTGGTGAACATCAGGATATTCAATCCCTCGACTCCCTATGACCTCGAAAGCGCGACGCGGATCTGGCCCGCCGCAAGGCGGCACATCATAGCAGATAGCATGGCACCAAAGGCCAGAGTTGGAGACATTAACGTGATGCGTCGGGCAATTCAGGCACGCGCCCCCGCATGCCTTCCGCCAGGTGGTCGACAAACGCCCTCAAGCGCGCGCCGGCATGTCGACGCGGCTCATGCACGGCATAGAAATCCGCTCGCACACCTTGCCATTCCGGCAACAGAGGCACGAGTTCCCCTCGTGACAAAGCAGCATGCACATCCCACCACGAACGCATCAGAACTCCCGCGCCTTCCCTCGCCAGGCAAGTGACCACCTCGCCGTCATTGCTGGCCAGGTGACCGCCGACACGCACCGTGCGCACCTCACCTTGGCGTTCAAGGCGCCATAACGCAAAGTCGCTGTCATTTTCGCGCACGACCAGGCAAGTGTGCCGCGCCAAGTCTTCCGGCGTTCGCAGCGGCGGCGCCCGCTGGAGATAGTCGGGCGAGGCGCACAGAATGCGGCGGTTGGCGAGGACCGGATGCGCGACCAGGTGCGCATCGGGCGGCTCGCCGACGCGAATGCCGAGATCGAAACCATGATCGGCGAGACTCAAGGGGAAATTTGTCAACTCCAGCCAGATATCCACCCCCGGATGGCGCGCGGTAAAGGTCGCGATCAACGGCGCCACATGCCGCCGCCCGAAGCCGAAGGTGGCATTGATACGCAGGCGCCCCGACAAATCGCCGCGCCGGTCACGCAATTCGCTTTCCAGCTCGCCAAGGTCGGAGAGGATCGTCGCGCCACGCGCCAGATAGCGCTCCCCTTCGGCGGTCAACGTCAGCCGGCGCGTGGTGCGTGTGGCCAGCGACACCCCGAGTCGGGTCTCCAACTGCATGAGGCGCTTGCTCACCGCCGACAACGACAGGCCGAGCTCACGCGATGCCCCGGTCAAGCTCCCCGAACGCGCCACCTGCTGAAAGAAGGCCAAATCGTCTAGCGGCGTCACATCATTCTCCACTTTCATTCAATAGTGGATTGCATTATAGCCTGATTATCACCGCGCTGCCGCGCGCTAGACTCAAGGGACATACCACGACATACCATTTCACTCCATTGACCGCTCAGGAGCCTTTCATGACCACACACAACATCGCCGTCATTCCCGGCGACGGCATCGGCACCGAAGTCACCCCGGAGGGCGTCCGCGCCCTTGAAACCGCAGCCCAACGCTTCGGCATTGACCTCAGCTTCGAAGACTTCGACTTCGCCAGCTGCGATTATTACCTCGCCCACGGCCAGATGTTGCCGGATGACTGGAAAGCCACGCTGTCCCGCTTCGACGCTATCTTCTTCGGCGCCGTGGGCATACCCGCCAAGGTGCCCGATCACATCTCACTTTGGGGATCGCTGCTGCAGTTTCGGCGCGAGTTCGACCAATACATCAACCTACGCCCCTGCAAGTTGATGCCCGGTATCAAGAGTCCGCTGGCCGACCGCCATCCCGGCGATATCGACTTCTACGTGGTGCGCGAGAATACCGAAGGCGAATACTCGAGCATCGGCGGCAAGATCTTCGAGGGCACCGAGCGCGAAACGGTAATGCAGGAAACCGTGATGACTCGCACCGGCATCGACCGAGTGCTCAAGTACGCCTTCGAGCTGGCCAAAAAGCGCCCGCGCGGCAAGCTCACCTCGGCCACCAAATCCAACGGCATCTCGATCACCATGCCTTACTGGGACGAACGCGTGAAAGCCATGCATGCGTCCTACCCGGAGATCGATGTGGATCAGTTCCACATCGACATCCTCACCGCCAATTTCGTGCTCCACCCCGACTGGTTCGATGTGGTCGTCGCCAGCAATTTGTTCGGCGACATCCTCTCCGACCTGGGCCCGGCGTGCACCGGCACCATCGGCGTCGCCCCCTCGGCCAACATCAACCCGGAAGGCAAGTTCCCCAGCCTCTTCGAACCGGTTCACGGCAGCGCGCCGGATATCGCCGGCCAAGGTATCGCCAATCCCATCGGCCAGATCTGGTGCGGCGCCATGATGCTCGATCACCTGGGCCACGAGGACGCCGGCAAAGCCATTCTCGACGCCATCGAATCGGTGCTCGCCAAGGCCGACCCCAACGTGCTGACCCCCGACCTCAAGGGTCATGGCACGACACGGGGCCTGGCGCAGGCCATCATCGAGGCGATCTGAGCAGTCCGCTTGGTCGCACCAGCCGCGCGCGTCGCCTAAGGTAGGTGGGTAAATGGGGACGTGGCACCAACAGCCACGGCCCAGACCGTGAACGATCTAGGGAGAGGATCATGACGATATTCGAAGCACTGCGCGAAAGTCACGACAGGCAGCGCACCTTGCTCGATCTGCTGGTCAAGACGCACGGCGATAGCAATGGTCGCGACGAGCTGTTCAAGCGCGTGCGCGCCGAGTTGGAACATCATGCGGGGGCGGAGGAGCGCGCGCTCTACATCCCCATGATGGAACACGACATGACGCAGGAAAAAGCCCGCCACAGCGTGGCCGAGCATCACGAGATCGACGAACTGATCGAGAGCCTGCAACAGACCGATTATAGCTCACCGGGCTGGCTCGCAACGGCGCGCCAGCTGCAGGAGATGGTCACCCATCATCTCGACGAGGAAGAACAGGAAGTCTTTCAGTTGGCCGGGCGCGTCTTCGACGACGCGACCAAGCTGTCGCTGGCCAAGACCTACCAGGAAGAGATGCAGCGCCTAGCGTCTTGAGTGTGAGACCGGGAGCAAGCAACCGAGCACCACGCCATAACGCGAACGCCCGGCGAGAATATTCTCGCCGGGCGTTCGTGTCTTTCGCCATCGCAGTTCGCGAGGCGCGTTACAGAACCGGTATTAGCGGTCCGATGCTACGCGGAAGCGCACCACGGCTTGATAGAGATCGCCGGCTTGCGTTTCGAGCGAACCCGCTGCACCAGCGGCCTGCTGCACCAGGGCCGCGTTCTGCTGCGTGACCTGATCCATCTGCGTCACGGCCTGGTTGACCTGCTCGATCCCCGAGGACTGCTCCTGCGAGGCGGCGGAGATCTCGGCCATCAAGTCGCTGACACGCTGGGCACCTTCACGAATCTCACCCATCGCGCTATCGGCCTGGTCAACGAGTTCGGCACCGGCGTTGACGTGGCTCACCGAGCCTTCGATCAACGTCTTGATATCGCGCGCTGCGTCCGCACTGCGACTGGCTAGATTGCGTACCTCGCTGGCCACCACCGCGAAACCACGGCCCTGCTCGCCGGCACGCGCCGCTTCCACCGAGGCGTTGAGCGCCAGCAGATTGGTCTGGAAGGCGATGTCATCGATCAGCGAAATGATATCGGCCACCTTGCGAGAGCTGCTGCGGATCTCGCCCATGGTACTCACGACCTGGGTAATCACCTCCTGGCCATGCGCCACCGACGCCGTGGTGGCATCCGAGACCTTATTGGCCTGATCGGCGTTTTCCGCGTTCTGACGCACGGTAGCCGTCAACTCCTCCATGCTCGACGCGGTTTGTGCCAGCGACGCCGCCTGCTCCTCGGTCCGCGCGGAAAGATCGTTGTTACCCGTGGCAATCTCGCGTGAGCCCTGGTCGATCGCCTCTCCTGCGTCACGGATACGGGCAATCGTCCTGCTCAACTCGAGACGCATGCGCTCAATGGCATACATCAAACTTTGCGTATCGCCCTCGCGCAATGTAACGGGAGACGTCAGATCCCCCTCAGCGATACGTCCCACGACACGCGCGGCTTCATCCGGCTCGCCGCCCAGGCTGCGATACACGTTGCGAATCACCAGCAGGAAGGCCGCCGTCAGAAGGCCCCCCGCCACCAGCAAGACCAGTGCGTACTGCCACAGTTTGTCGATGAAGGCCGACTGAATGTCGTTAGTGTAGACCCCCGCCGCCATGTTCCATCCCCAGGGCTCGAAGCGCTCGACATAGCTGAGCTTGGGGAACAGCGCATCGCTGTTGGCGTCGCGCGAGGAATACGGCAGATAGCCGCCACCCTTTCCTGCAAGCGAGGCCAGATCGCGATACACCGCCACGCCGTTGGGATCCTCGTAGTTCGACATGTCCGAGCCCGCTTCACGACGCGGGTGATAGACGAGTTTCGCGTCGGCATCGAAGACGAAGACATAATTGTCGCGGTCGCTGCCGAAGCGTATTGCGTCGAGGGCATCGACGGCCCGCGCCTTGGCCTCTTCTGCACTCAGCTCACCCGCCGCGACGCGCTCGGCATAGCCGTCCAGCAGGGTATGCACCATACCGATGGTGTTGGAAAGCGCGGCCCTGCGCTCATCGAACATCACATTCCGACTCTGCCACGCCATGCTGACCACGATGGCAATCATCACCAGCCACATCAGTGCCAGCGTCAGCCACAACTTGCGCTTGAGCGTCCACTGCGTACGTGTCGTCTCCGCATGAGAACCGTGCGATACCACCGGCGCCGTCGGTTCGCCCGCGTGAGCGACCACGTTCGAATTAGCCATTAACCCCCCTTGACCCTTGTTGCGTCTTCACAATCGATGACGGAGGGGTTATCGGCCGGACGCAACGATTCTTGAGAGGCACAGTGCACAGTAAGTGCCCACTTTCTTTCCAAGCGTCTAGCCGACTGCGTCTCGCCCATTGGTCGAATAGGTTCAACATACGCGCAGATTAGTTCTACATTCAAAAAGGCAAGTAACCCGTCACACATCACATCCAACAAACGCAAAGGATCTTCACGCCATGCAGATGGGACGTCGCCAATTTCTCGCCACCTCCAGCGCCCTTGCCGCCACGGCCACCTTCGCGCCGACGCTATTGGCGCACACCAACGGTGCCGGTCAACCGCAGCGTTACCCGGATGATGCCTGGGAAGTGCTCGATGATCGTTTCAAGCCCTATTACGTCTTCAACACACCGCTCGAGCGGCAATGGACTGGCGGTCTATGGCTCGAAGGCCCCGCCTGGAATGCCGTGGGCCGTTACGCCGTGTTCAGCGACATTCCCCGTGCCCGACAGATGCGCTGGGACGAGGTCACCAGCGAAGTCAGCGTATTGCGCGAAGGCGTCGGCCATTCCAACGGCAACACCTTCGACCGCTGGGGTCGCCTGGTAGCATGTGAGCACTCACCAGCGCGCGTGGTGCGCTACGAGTGGGACGGCAGCGTCACGACCCTGGCCGACCAATTCCAGGGCAAGCGACTCAATGCGCCCAACGACCTGGTCGCCCTCGACAACGGCGGCATCCTGTTTACCGACCCCGGCTACGGCGCGCACGTGGATTACGAAGGCCACAAGCGTGAACTCGAACTCGACCCGGCGATCTACTACATCGACGACGAACTCGACGAGCCACGGCTATTCTCCGATGCGCTTTACAAGCCCAACGGAATTGCACTGAGCGCCGACAAGCGCACGCTTTACGCCAGTGACACCGCACCGTCCCACTACCCCGACCAACCGGCCACCATCTCGCGTTGGCGCCTGGCGGAGGACGGCACTGCGCAAGGCGAGCGTGAGACGGTAGTCTCGAGCAAGGACGAGGGCTATGACGGCATCACGCTGGACCAGGACGGCAATATCTGGAGCAGTGTCTCAGGCGGTGCAGGTAAGGACGGTGTCTCGGTCTTCACCCCCGGCGGCGAGCGCCTGGCGCGGATCCTGTTGCCGGAAGTGTGCGCCAATGTGTGCTTCGTGGGCGAGGACCGCAACCGCTTGTTGATGACGGCCAGCCAGTCGATCTACACCCTCTACACCGGTGCTCGCGGCGCCTGATCCGCGTCCCACACGCATCCGACATTCGCCCGGTTTTCATCGTGAGACCGGGCATTTTCATTACTCCGACCTCCCCTCTTGTGGTCGCGCGCCCGGCTCGTAATGTAGAGCTATCGATGGCACTAATGCCGTATTAGCGATGCTTGCAGCCACGACTCGTTCGCTCACGAAGCTTGCAACACCGCAGGCCTCGCAGTGACGCGTACCGGACAACAACATAGTAGGCGCACGACATGACCAACCAAGAATTCTTCGCCCAGTTATGGGATGACTACGTCGCCATGACGCCCCAGGCGCAGCGCATTCACGACGCCTTTCTGGCCGACGGCGAAACGATCATCAACGACCACGTCGCGTTTCGTACCTTCGACCGGGGCCCCATTCGCCTGGAAGCGCTCGAACCGCATCTACTGGCGATGGGCTACACCCGCTTCGCCCCCTACGAGTTCGAGGCCAAGAAGCTACGCGCCTTCGGCTATCTACCTCCCAGCGACGACCAGCCACGCGTATTCCTCTCCGAGCTCAAGTGCGACGAGCTTTCTGCCCAGGCACAGGCCAGCATCGACGCACTGATCGAGCAGATCGATTCCCGCCACGTCGCCTCGCCCGAGGTACTCTGGGCAGGTCGGCTATGGGCAGCGCCGAGCTTCGAGACCTACCAGCAATTGATGGCGGAAAGCGAATACGCCGCCTGGCTATCGATCATTGGCCTACGTGCCAATCATTTCACGATCAGCGTCAATCGCTTCACGCAGTACGACACGCTGGAAAAGGTCCTCGCGAAGGTCGAAGCGCTGGGAATCGGGATCAATGAATCCGGCGGTCGTATCAAAGGCTCGCCCGAGGTGTTGCTCGAACAAGGCTCGACGCTGGCAGATCGCCAGCCGTTCACCTTCGCCGGTGGCCAGGCGGAAGAGATTCCGACCTGCTACTACGAGTTCGCCAAACGCTATCACGATGATGACGGCAAGCTTTATCAAGGCTTCGTCGCGGCAAGCGCGGACAAGATCTTCGAATCCACCGATGTGCGCGGCGAGCGCTCCGCGGGGCGTTGAACATGCTCGACGAGTGGCTCGTTTCGAGTCTCGACGCAGACCCCGTCGAGCCGCACGAAGGATGCGAAGGGCCTGCAGGAAAAGTCCCCGGCGGGCGTTACCGCCTGCACGCGCCCGGCGTGCTCGAACTGCTGCCCGATGAGCGCGCCCCAGAGGCCCAGGCATGCGTCGTTTCGGCGGGCATCCACGGCAACGAGACCGCGCCCATCGAACTCGTCGGCGCATGGCTTTCGCGTCTCGAGGCCGGCCAGCTCAGACTCGGCGCGCCGGTACTGGTGATCCTCGGCAACCTCGAGGCGATTCGACAAGGCGTGCGCTTTTGCACCACCAACCTCAACCGTCTGTTCCAACGCGGCCTGGATCTGGAAGGCGACGAGCCCGAGCGCGCCCGCGAACTGATGGCCGTTGTCGACGCCTTCTTCGCACGCCATGCCCTACCGCGCGTGCACTACGACATGCACACCGCGATTCGCGACAGCCGCTACCCGCGTTTCGCCGTCGAGCCCTTCGCCGAATCCGCGACCGATCCCGCACAATGGCAGGGGCTGGCCGCCGCCGGCATGCAGGCGGCCTTGCATCAGCATCGCCATAGCTGGACCTTCTCGCATTACTCCAAGCATTATCACGCCGCGCAGGCGTTCACGCTGGAGCTCGGCAAGGTACGCCCCTTCGGGGAGAACGACCTCGACGCATTGTCCGGGATGCTCACGCTGCTCGAGGCATTACTCGAGGGCCGTCAGATACCTGCGGGGAATCTCGAGGAGGTGCGTTTCTTCCGCGTCGTCAGCGAACTGATGCGTCAGTCGCAGGACTTCGCGCTGTGCTTCTCCGAAGAAACGCCCAACTTCACCGAATTCGCAGTAGGTACCCGGCTCGCGCATGATGGCCAGGCCGGCGACACCCGCGTCGAAGAGGCGCCGGTGGCAGTGGTGTTCCCCAATGCCCAGGTGGAACTCGGCGCACGCGCGGCACTGCTGGTACGTGCGTGCCCACCGCCAAGATGACGATCTTGCGCTTCCGCACAACACTCAATGACAACAACGACAGGACGATTTTCATGCACAAGACAACGCACTCATACGACAAACGTCGTATCATCGGCCGCCAAATCGAGTCTACTCGGTCGCCCGCGGCCTGCTAGAATCGCTCCCTTTTCGCGCTAGCCGCCCTAGGTCGCCACACCTCGCTCACCTGCTCGTTCGTCGCTACAGGGTGTGCCGACCGTGACTTACCGCCACGTTTGGAGCTTTTCATGGCTGATACGCCCATTCCCCTCGAAGTGCGTGATATCACGAAGCGCTTCGGTGACACCGAAGTTCTCAAAGGGCTCTCGCTCAAGGCCCACAAGGGTGACGTGATCACGCTGATCGGTGCCTCCGGCTCCGGCAAGAGCACCTTTCTGCGCTGCATGAACCTTCTCGAACAACCCAATGAAGGCGAGTTGATCGTGCATGGCGAGAACATCACCTTCAAGACCACCCGTCGTGGCCGCGAGCCGGCCGACTGGAAACAGGTCGAACGCATCCGCGCCAGGCTCTCGATGGTGTTCCAGAATTTCAATCTCTGGGCCCACATGACGCTGCTGGAAAACGTTACCGAGGCGCCCATCCATGTGCTCGGCAAGCCGAAACGCGAAGCCGTCGCCCACGCCCGCGATCTGCTCGAGCGGGTAGGGCTGCTCGATCACGCCGACTACTATCCGGCGCAGATGTCCGGCGGTCAGCAGCAACGCGGCGCCATCGCCCGTGCCTTGGCCATGGACCCGGAAGTGATGCTGTTCGACGAACCGACCTCGGCGCTCGACCCCGAGCTGGTCGGCGACGTGCTCAAGGTCATGCGCGATCTCGCCGAGGAAGGCCGCACCATGATCGTGGTCACCCACGAGATGAGCTTTGCGCGTGACGTGTCCTCGCAGGTGATCTATCTGCACCAGGGCATGGTCGAGGAAGTCGGTCCGCCGAAGGAAGTCCTCGACAATCCGCAGTCGGATCGCCTCAAGCAGTTCCTGGCACCGAAGCACTGACGCCCGACGGGAGAACACCGTATGATCGACTTGCAGGGCTACGGCCCCCGGCTTCTCGAAGGTGCTTTGGTCACGGTAGAAGTGGCCGTGCTGTCGTTGTTGCTGGCCTTGATCCTGGGCCTGCTCACCGCCAGCGCCAAGCTTTCGCGCAATGTGCTCTTGCACCGTCTCGCCACACTCTATACCACCCTCATTCGCGGGGTGCCCGATCTGGTATTGATGCTGCTGTTGTTCTTCGGTGGCCAGATCGGCGTCAATATGATCACCGACTGGCTGTACTATCAGTTCGGTGTGGATATCTTTATCAGCATCAATGAATTCGTCGCCGGCGTGGTGACCATCGGCTTCATCTTCGGCGCCTACATGGGCGAAACCTTCCGTGGCGCCTTCATGGCCGTCGACAGTGGCCAGCTCGAAGCCGGGCGCGCCTACGGCATGTCCAACCGGCTCATTTTCCGGCGCATTCAATTTCCGCAAATGATGCGCCACGCCCTGCCGGGGCTGGGCAATAACTGGATGGTGCTGCTCAAGACCACCGCGCTGGTCTCGGTCATCGGTCTTTCCGATATGGTGCGTATCGCCGCCGAGGCGACCAAGGCCACACACGAGCCGTTCCTGTTCATGATTCCGGTCGCGCTCATTTACCTGCTGATCGCCAGCGTATCGGAGTGGGGCGTGGCGCGGTTGCAAAAACGCTATAACGTCGGTTTCGGGGAGGCAGACGAATGGAACAACTAAACGCCTGGTTCGTCGAGCTGCTCTCGAACAATGACATCTTCACGGCCAATACCCTGGGGTATTACCTCGACGGGCTGGGCAACACCGTGAGCCTGGTGTTCCTGTCCCTGATCATAGGGTTGCTGCTGGCCGTACCGCTCGCCATCGCGCGTGGCTCGCGCCGCAAGTGGATCAAGTGGCCCATCTTCTTCTACACCTACGTGTTTCGTGGCACACCGCTGCTGATCCAGCTGTACATGATCTATTACGGCGTGGTGTTCATCGAGGGCATTCAAGACACCTTCCTGTGGGCGATTCTCAAGGAGGCCTTCTATCCCGCGCTGATCGCCTTCACGCTCAACACCGCCGCCTATACCACCGAAATCTTTCATGGTGCCATCAAGGCCACGCCGCGTGGCGAGATCGAGGCGGCACGGGCCTACGGCATGTCGCGCGCGCTGATGATGCGGCGAATCATCATGCCCAGCGCCTTCCGGCGTGCCCTGCCAGCCTACGGCAACGAGGTGATCTTCATGCTCCACGCCAGCGCCATCGCCAGCGTGGTCACCATCATGGACCTCACCGGGGCGGCGCGTTTCGTCTATGCCCGCTTCTACGCGCCCTTCGACGCCTTTCTCTTCGTGGCCGCGATTTACCTGTGCCTGACCTTCGCCATTTTGTATCTCTTCCGCTACCTGGAAAAGAAACTCCTGGCGCATCTCAAACCAATCAATGGATGAGCTTTTCTGCCTGCCTCGGCCCGCAGCATGGCACGCGGCAGGCCTCATCCTGTGAATGACATTCCAATGAGGTTTCTCATGAAAAAGCTCCTTGCACTGGCCCTGATGGGCATGGTCATGACGACCACCACCGCGCAGGCGCGCAATGCCGATGATGAAGTACGTCTGGCCATCGACGTGCCCTACGAGCCCTTCGTCTACCGCACCCCGAGCGGCGAGCTGGAAGGCTTCGAGATCGACCTCGGCAACGAGTTGTGCGAACGTGCCAACCTCGACTGCACCTGGGTCGAACAATCCTGGGACGGCATCATCCCTGGCCTGCTCGCGCGTAAATACGATGCCATCCTGTCCTCGATGGCCATCACGCCAGCGCGTGAAAACCAGGTGCTGTTTTCGATCCCCTACTACAACACCCCCAGCGTCTGGATCACGCAGCGTGGGCGTGATATCGACATCAGCGACAAGTCCTCCCTCGAGGGGCTGAGCGTCGGCGTTCAGCGCGGCACCATCCGCGACAGCTACGTCACTCAGATGTACGGCGACGTGCTGGATATACGCCGCTATTCGTCATCGCAGGACGTCGCCAACGATCTGATCGCCGGACGCCTCGATCTATCCTTCGAGGACTACCCCGTCGCCGTTGAGACCTTCCACTTCAAGGAAGACGACAGCGACTTCAAACAGGTCGGCGAGAGCATCAAGACGCCCACCTCGATCTTCGGCAAGGGCGCTGCCATGGCGTTTCGCAAACGCGACAAGGCACTGGCCGAGAAATTCAATCAGGCCATTCGCGACGTCTATGCCGACGGTACCTACGACAAGCTGATGAAGCAGTACTTCGACTACGACATCTCCCTGCCCGTCGGTAAACAATGACCGATTGCCGGCGGTAAAACATACCGCCGGCCTTTACGAGGACACTTCATGCAGCATCGCACGCACCCCTTATTGAGCCCGGTTCCCGGCACGCAACGCGCGCTGGAGAGTTTCCACTTCGGCCCCGTCGAGGCGGCAAAGCGTGTCTACATTCAAGGATCGCTGCATGCCGATGAGCTCCCCGGCATGCTGGTCGCCTGGACACTCAAGCAGCGCCTGAAAGCGCTGGAAGAGGCCGGACAGCTCAAGGCGCACGTCATCGTAGTGCCGGTCGCCAACCCCATCGGGCTCGACCAGCAACTGATGGATATTCCGCTGGGGCGCTACGATTTCGAAAGCGTCAGCAACTTCAACCGGGGCTATCGCGACGTCACCGACACTGTCGCCGAAGGGCTGGAAGGCGCGCTGACGCAGGACGCCGAGCACAACCGGGCCGAGATTCGTCGGCGTTTCATCGCCGCCCTCGACGCCCAGCCGGCCACCACGGCCTACGAGTCCCTGCACCTGACCCAGCAACGCCTGGCCTGCAACGCGGACTTCATTCTCGACCTGCACTGCGATTTCCACGCCGTCGAACACCTCTACACCACCCCGGCGGCATGGCCCGACTTCGAGCCCCTGGCGCGTTATTTCGGCGCCAAGGCCAGCATGCTCGCCACCGACTCCGGCGGCGGCTCGTTCGACGAATGTTTCACCCTGGTATGGGAGCAATTACGCGAACGCTTCGGCGACCGCTACCCCATTCCCTACGGCAGCCAATCGATCACCCTCGAACTACGCGGCCAGCAGGACGTCGCCCGCGACATCGCCGAACGCGATGCCGACGCGATTCTCGACTGGATGCGCTACCACGTCCTGATCGACGGCGAAGCACCGCCCCTGCCGGCGCTGGCGTATCCCGCCACCGAGCTCGCCGCCATGGACTTCCTGCGCGCGCCGGCAGGCGGCGTCGTGGTCTTCCATCGCACGCCGGGGGAAGAAGTCAAAAGCGGCGACTTGATCGCCGAGATCATCGACCCCATCAGCGACGCCGTACACCCCGTGCGTGCCGAGCAGGACGGCATGTTCTACGCCCGCACCCAGCGCAGAATGGCCACCGCCGGCATGATCGTCGCCGACGTCGCCGGCCACCACGCCCACCGCAGCGGCTACCTGCTCGCGCCGTAAAATGGGGCTACTCCACGAATGTATCGACAAGACGGCAACGTTGAGCGACGGCAGATTGTGCGGTCACAGATAGAGCATCATGTGACAGTCGATTGTAGCCAGGCCCCGCTTTCACATTTCAGGCGTTTTGCGTCAATGCTGCCGCTTACGCGTGCACTGGAGAGCACGATGGCTTGATCCGTGGCCACGAGCTGGCCGGTGACACTGCCTGCAACGCAAACCGTACGCGCCTCGATACGCGGAGATACGCTGCCCGCTTCGTTAACCATGACAGAATGTTCCCAGGCCGTGACGTTGCCTACGATGGCGCCACTAATGACCAGCGCTTCATGAGCACTCACATCACCGTCAATACGCAGTGTCGAACCAATCAGACTTCCGCCGGACACGGGCAAGCATTGGGGGGTCTCTGTCGATGGAGACGTCGGTAAATCAACCTTGACTGGATTTTGCGGCTGACTCGGCAGATTGGAGGCTTCTTTGGAGGGGGCTGATTGACGCTGCTGCAGACGCCAGGAAGACGGCCGGGCTGCGGAGGTACGCTTTTTGATACGCCTCTTGCCGTCCAGCACAATGATGATGAGCGCTATCAAGCTCAAGACGAAAAATACATCCCCGCCCCCCATAATTGCCCCTTGGTCAGTATCGAATGTACGAGTATAGGCAGGTCTCTACACACTGAGAAAACACGACTAACAGGTCTTATCGTCAGCTACTCATCCTTTTGATCTCGAGCCGACAAGGCAATATTTCCTGGTACCGTTGTTTTTTCTCACGCGACTTGGACCTTCCCCTATGTTCAGCAAGCACAAACCCGACAGTGTTCCTGCCGACCATACGGTGCCGCCTCCCGCCTCACCCAAAAGCACCACCCAAGCGGACGTGCCACGAGACAAGACCAGGCGATCCGCTATCATCGGCGCCCAAACCAGCATTAAAGGTAACGTCATCGGTGAGGAAGAACTGGTTATCGATGGCCAAGTAGTGGGCACCGTAGAGTTCAAGCGCAATACGGTCAGCATTGGCAATGCCGGCCGCGTGGAAGGGGATATCTATGCCCAAACGCTACACGTAGCAGGGCATGTCGAAGGGCGACTGATCGCCTCTCAAAAAATTTCCATCCATCATACGGCATATATCGTTGGCACCATCATCACCCCTTCCCTGATGCTGGAAGACGGCGCCGTCTTCCAAGGCAGCATCGATATGGACGCCGAAAACGCAGTCCTGCTCTCTGCATTTGAAGGAGAAGTTGGCAAGTCGACGCCTCATCACGCCCAGGACCAGGAAGACGCGGTGGATGATTTTGATGACACCGACGCGACAACGCCGCCTGCTGAGGAAGATATATATCACGAGGATAAACCTTGAACTCTTGCCTCCGCGCAGCAACCGCCACCGACAACGGGTAGCCCAAGCTGCCCGTTGTATTGCAAGTAAGCCAGCACTTACCCCCTCGCCCATCGATAACAACACGCCCTCACCAAGCCACGAACTGCATCGATAAGCAGCACCTTATCCGCTTTGCTGACAGACCTCATCCCGCCTAGTATTAATCTCTAAGGCCGCATGGACGGCTCGAAAAATAACCGATACGCATGGGACTACCGCATCAACACGATATGCAGTGGCCGTGGCGGTAGCGTGCCTGACGATTTCCCCAACCTCCTCGTAACACCGAAAGCGTAACGGAAATTGGCAAAAGCAGCAGGCACGCGAATTCTGCATAACGCGCCGAATTATTCTTAGTATGCATTAAAATCAATGGGTTAGGTGCGTAAGGACAAGCTAGATAAGATTTATTGAACGCGCGCGCTCGTTCAAGTAGCAAAACGAGCGCACTGTCTAATACGCTGTTATGCAGAACTAATTGAACCCATTAGGGTGGAGTTGAATGAGATTTAAGGGCCTTAAAGAAAAGATGATAGAGTCCCCCTCGTGGCGGACGGTCTTCTCTTTTCTGATTCCTGTCTTGACAGGGATTTTATCGGGCGCATTTGTAACAGAAATCACTATAAATGGAGTCGTTACTTGGTCTTTGTTTTACAAAGCTAATAGCTTTTATGGACTGCTGGTCACGTCCTTTTGCATTTATATTTATAATAAAGAAGTATATCTTTTTGAAAAACAAGTTTCTAAATTTGCTGACACAGAATACTGTACGGCATACATGAGAAGCAAGTGCTTGCCTGAAGCAGCGGAAAGATATAAACAGATAATTCGCTCTGGGAATGGCGGTGAGTTGAAGCAGGCAATGGATGAAATCAACAAGGTGCTGAAATGAAGGTATTGGTCAGCCCAGAGTTTAACGAAAAATTATCAGCCTTAAACTCTGATAATATTCAAAGCTTATCAAAGTTTATCAAGTCAGCTGAAAGTCTAGATAGGAACAATCTTCTTATTGAGTCTAGTCTTGGTATCTCGCTCTTGTCGGATGATATATACATTGCCAAGCTGCCCTCAGGTAGACTTTTCTTTACCATCGGAGAGGATGAAGACGACTATTTGCTGCTAATGGATGTAACTGCAATTGAGAGCAACGATAGAGGTGGCAAAAGAGAGTTTTTTACCTCTAGCAACCCAAAAACTAATGAATCGCTTAACCCGAAAACAAACTCGACAATTAACCCGAAGCTTAACTCCGCAATCAATCCAAAGTTCAATTCGTCAATAAATCCGAAGCTCAACTCATCGATAAACCCGAAGCTTAACTCTGCAATTAATCCAAAGTTCAACTCGTCAATCAATCTAAAGTTTAATTCATCTATCAATCCAAAATTCAATTCTTCAATTAATCCGAGAATGAATAGGGCCCTTAACCCCAAAATGAATCGCAGCTACGGTGGTCCGTATCTTTACGATACGAGCCTCAATCAAGATTCGTATCTAGTTAAGGCTAATAATGATGTAGATCTGATCTATTCTACTAACATAGAGTTGCTAGGTTTTTTGGTAAAAGCAAATGAAAACGTTAAGATTGAATTTGATCTAAATAACAAGTTCGCGGGGTATCTTGTCAGGGCAAATGAACAAGTATGGTTGAGGTACTCGGCCAGCAATGAGTGGGTAGGGCTACTTGTATGAATTGCATAACAATGCCAAGCACGGCGACAGCATTTTCGTTCCGGCTTCGCCTTCACTACAATGCTTTGCGTGTTGACGCCGTTATAAGTCGATGAGCGATGGTTGAGTCAGTGTTTAAATATAAAAAAGAGGATCAAATATGACGCAGTTAAAAGTCATTGATGACTACACGAAACCCATGGTGCGGGTGTTCGTGATGCTGACAGCATTGCTAGCGGCACTGCTGATTTCTTGGAAGTTTACTGGCTCCCCTCTCCCGCAGGATTCAGAATACTCTTTGATATTTCAAAATGCGCTTCTGTTGATAGTTCTCGGTTCAGCTGTATTAGAGCATTTCTTTACTAAGCCGGCAGATTCAATGGTAAACTCATTGATGGCGGGCATTACGATGTTTGGGGTCTTTAATACGTCTCCGCCACTAGCTTGGTGGTCCGTTTTTTTATACTGCGTATTTGTTTTCACTATTTCAACAATCTGCGTTGCTACATCAGGGGATAGATTCGGGAGTAGTGTATTTGAATCTGTGAATAGCTATTTATATAGACCAGCAGTTGTGCTTGGCAGAGCTAGGATAATCTTCTCGGTTGTATTTTTATTCGGTTTATATTCTTTCTACTCTATACAGTCAGAGATTACTGTGGCACTTATTGTCTTTTGGGGTATTTTTATGGCGATATGGCCCCTTAAAATACCGCAATTTTTATCATCACTTAGTTTTCGGGCGAAAAAAAATAACTTAGCTATCGGCAAGCTTATGAGAATAGATAGCCCTGGGATATTACGATTCGCTATTACCCATAATACGGGATGGGAAAGTGGAAGTCCGTTGATATATCAACGGATTGATGATACCCAACAGTGGGTGCTTCCTTTATATTCACACTTAAATGATGAGCGCAGGGTTGGTACTGCAATTTCTCTGGGTAATGTTGATAATCCAGTGAAAGGATTGGCTAACGGGCGTATATACGAAAGCGCCGAGAGTTTGGATAGTGAGTCTGTAATGACGCTCATGGGCGAACGTCCAGATGCTAGGTTGCTCGGGTTTGTCGCAGAAGACTCGTCAATTGGCCGCATACGTTTAGAAGTTAATGTCAATGCACCTTGCGCTGATGGCATGTTAATCTGGTGCAGAGTAGGCGTCGATAAGGTTTATTATCAGATTTCAGCCGGATCGACCATTGAAGAAAATTTGGATAGTGATAAACATGGCTATCAGATCGCCTATGCTTCACAGCTTGGAACCATGGAGAATGGCGAGTTTAAAAAGTTTGACTGGCTCCCAAATATGAACACACCAGTTTTTGCGTTCTCCGACGAAAATGCTGTCATCGATGGAGTGCACGATAATGCTCATTATTTCACATACGGATATCTACCAAAAACCAAAATCCCCGTAACCGGTGATTTTGTTGATAACTTTAACTTTCATACAGCGGTTCTGGGTGTAACCGGATCTGGGAAGACTGAATTTGCGTTTGATCTAATAAGGCACTCTATCGCCAAAGACATTAAAGTTATTTGCATTGATTTGACATCTCAATACCAAGATAGATTAGCAGATCTTAATCCTACAGATTTATCGATACAAGAAAGTACGTCAATTGATCTTAGCCAAAAGCTTTTTGAGGCAGAGACCGGGCCGTATGGTGCAGGCAACGAAAAAAAGGCGTTGAAGGCTTTCAGCGATAGGCTTAGAGAAGATATTGATAACAATCTTAGAACTTTTATGGAAGATGGCCAAGCTAGCTTAGGCCTTATCCAACTTCCTGAAATTTCTAACTCGCAAGCGTCGATTTTTATCACAGAGATCTATATGTCCTGTCTTCTGAATCTTGCCAAAGAAAGATTTGGTGAAAATAACAGCAAGGTTCTAGTCGCTGTTGAAGAAGCGCACACAGTAATGCCAGAAACCGCAACTATGGGTGTATCGGATTTTGCATCAAAAGGTTTAGTTGCAAAAATATCGCAGATTGCCTTACAGGGGAGGAAATACAATGTTGGGCTCCTTGTTCTTGGTCAAAGGACGGCTAATGTTAGCAAGACCGTTCTGACTCAATGCAACTCAATCATTAGCTTCGCCTGTTACGACGATACAAGTGTTGGATTTCTTAGAAATGTTTTTGGTTCTAGCTATGCTGAAATGGTTCCTGATTTAAAGAGTTTGCAGGCCGTTGTATTTGGAAAGATTGTTAAATCAGAACGCCCAATTGTTGTAGATATACCCTTTAGTAAAGACAAGGCAGATACTTGAGCATGTCCGTAAGTATAAAACTTCTTATAACAAGTTGCTGCACTCGGAAAAATTACTCGCTGCGCTCCTAATTTTCCGGTGAGCAAGGCGTTAGCTCTTTTGAGGGAGTTCATGATCCTATACAAGTACATGTCCTTGGGAGCCGCGCGCAAGGTGATCGATACCCTGTCATTAGGTTTTTCATGCCTTGAAGACTTGAACGACCCTTTTGAAGGTACAGCCTTTGGATTTAAAGACAGCGGTAAGTCTACAATAAGCGCGAGCATTGCCACGAATGCTTGTAGAAACCGTTTCTCCAGAAAGTACGGTGTTTTATCTTTGACTCGCCAACCGTTGAATGCGCTTATGTGGTCGCATTATGGAGACTCCCACCAAGGGGTAGTTCTTGGATTTGATTGTGATTTGGCTGGATTTTCAGACCCGCAAAGCAACGTAATTCCAAGCCAATATGGAGAGATGATCTATTCGGCTACGAAGCCGCACAAGGACCTGCCGGTAATTAACGATCATGAGCTAATGGATATTGGTGGTAGCCTTCGCTTTGACTCGAACACCTTCAATCTAATGAAGAGAGCTTTTCTATATAAGTCACTTGAGTGGGCATATGAAGAAGAAGTCCGTATTGTCAAGAACATAGAAAACATTCCTTTCAGTTATCACACTGGTGTTGGGCGCTATGGTGAATGGAACAAGATGACTGTATCTGGTCGGCCTCTATACTGCTTTGATGTGCCAGAGAGCGCGCTTAAAGAAATTTACCTAGGGCGACATTTATATAGAAATGTTACAAAGAGTAATTCTATTACCGATGAAAACTTGAAAGGTGTGCTTCAGTCATGGGGGAGAAAAGATATCAAGATGATGCAATGTGAGCCCGATGTTCACTCGTGGAGCCTCGTTGCAAGACCATCTATCAACAAAAGCTAGCCAGTGTCTGTTGGCGGACACACCTACGCTGGCGCTCCGGCACGCCGCAAAGCCAGGACGTTCAGTTCCTGAAGGAGGATCAGCTGTGACTCTAATGACCATCTTCTTGTTCATACCAGCGAGCTTTGCTTTAAACATGGCTCCTGGCCCTAATAATCTTCTTTCGATGGCGAACGCCAAACGTTATGGCATCAAGGCTGCCTGCTGCGCTGGCATTGGCCGTCTTGTTGCCTTTGTGGGCATGATCACTCTCGCTGCTACAGGGCTGGCGACAGTGCTGTATACGTCCGAGAAATTATTTTTCGCTATAAAGGTAGCTGGAGGGCTCTATCTGCTCTGGCTGGCATATCAGCTATGGACCGAAGATCCTAATGAGGGTGGGAACGAGGCGCTGGGAGGAAAAAGCCTATTCCAACTCACGAGGCAAGAATTCTTTCTGGCGGCTGGCAACCCCAAGGCTATTCTTATTTTTACAGCGTTCTTTCCTCAGTTTGTTGATCCTGCAGGCTCTGTTGGTTTCCAATTCTTAGTTTTAGGCGCTCTATTTTTGATGCTTGAGTGGATTTCGATAGCCGCTTATGCGTTTTTTGGGAAAGCATTGCGTCATTGGTTCTCTCAACCTCCAATGCGTCGCCTGTTCAACCAGATTTGCTCGGGGCTACTTGGTAGTGCTGGCATTGGGCTTCTATTGGCTCGCCGTGAATGAACTGACAATGCCATTAAATTCGTCCCTGCAGTCGCCGGACATTCGTCTCTAGCGTATTGCATTCAGAGCCCGCACTCCCCTGATCAACTTCGAGGTTTTTCTGATGACGATTCGAAATGCGGTGGAACAGGATTTAGCAAGAATTGTGGACATCTACAATGCTGCTGTCCCTTCCAAGCGATCCACTGCTGACACTGACCCCGTCAGCATAGAATCCAAGTCTGAATGGTTTCGTAAGCACAATCCTCAGCGACGCCCACTTCTCGTATATGAAATAAACGATGAAGTGGCTGCATGGGTAAGCTTCGAGGACTTCTATGGGCGTCCTGCCTACCATCACACCGCCGAACTTAGCATATATATTGCGCCAGAGCATCAAGGCCAACATCTCGGTCAAACATTACTCAGTGAGGCATTGGGACTCGCACCGAGGCTCGATTTAAAGACGCTGATTGGCTATGTCTTCGCACATAATGAACCTAGCATACGGTTATTGCGTGGATTCGGTTTTCAGGAGTGGGGGCGATTGCCTAACGTGGCGGAAATGGACGGCAGAGAGTTCAGCCTATGTATCATGGGAAAGCGACTCGGTAACTCTACGCCATAGCACGAAACCATCTAGCCTACACCGGTACTTCACGCGTCTAATGCAGCACGTTAAGCGCCATGGGGTTCAGTTGATGTGAGTCCAACGCGGCTACCTGCTGGTACCCGCCCCTTTGCCAGGCCACGCGATGCTAGGCATCAAGGCGGCGCTTCGCTATGCTGCAAGGCGTGAAACTCAGGGCTGCTCACGAGGCGGCTCCATAACAACACACTGCAAATTCCGTAGAGAGCTTTCCATGAAAAAATTGCTGACCATCACCCTTCTCGGTAGCGCCCTGCTGGCAGGGAGCGCCTTCGCTCAGGATACCTTGCGTATCGGCGTCGACGTTCCCTACGAGCCGATGGAATACCGTACCGCCGACGGTGAACTCACCGGCTTCGACATCGAGCTGGGCAATGCGCTGTGTGCCGAGATCGACAGGAAGTGCGAGTGGGTCGTGCAAGCGTGGGATGGCATCATTCCGGGCCTGATGGCGCGCAAGTACGATGCGATCATGTCGTCGATGACCATCAACGAGGCGCGCAAGAAGACCGTGCTCTTCTCCAACCCGTACTTCAAGCCGCCCTCCGCGTGGTTCGCGCCGAGCGGCAGCAAGATCGACTTCCCGGCCAAGCAGACGCTCGAAGGCAAGACCATCGGCGTACAACGCGGCACCTTGCAGGACAACTACGTCACCGACATGTTCGGCGATGTGGCCGACATCAACCGCTATACCACCGCGGATGATCTCGTTCTCGACATGGATGCCGGGCGCGTCGATATCGCTTTCCTCGACTTCCCGGTGGGCAAGTCCACCCTGCTGGACAGCGAAGAAGGGAACTACAAGGTGGTCGGCAGCATGATCACCAAGCCTGAAAAGTACTTTGGTGAAGGCTTCGGTATTGCCTTCCGCCAGCGCGATAAAGAGCTCGCGAAGCAGTTCAACGAAGCCCTGGCAACGCTGAAGGAAAACGGTACCTATCAGGAAATCTACAACAAGTATTTCGCTGAGGGCTCCAAGTAAAACGTTGGGATAACCAACGCTAGATGCCTTGGGGGCGGCCTTCGGGTCGCCCCTTTGCGTTATGGCAAGTGTTCAGAACGTCTCTTTCACGGGCGGGGCGAAACGCGCGATAAAGCGCGCCATCGCCGGTCCCAGCAGCACCACCGTGAAAAGCCGCAACGTCTGCAGCGCCACCACTAGCCCCACATCGGCATGGGTATCGATGGCGATAATGGTCATCGAATCCAATCCGCCGGGGCTGGTCGCCAGATAAGCAGTGATGAAGCTTGTATCCATGAGCCCCACCATCAGCAGCGCCGAGAGCGCGCACAGGGCGATCAGCACTAGCGAGGCCATGACCATCTTGCCCAGCGAGCGAGCCACGGTCGCCAAGGCGGCGCGGTCGAAGCGCAGCCCCACATAGACACCGATGAAGCCGTAAGCCAGCATCAGCAAGGGCGCAGGCATGGACAGCGTCGCCCAGCCGCCGAGATGCAGCACTGTGCCGATGAGCATCGGCCCCAGCAAGGCACCTGCAGGCAGGCGGCGATCACACAGCCATACCCCGCCGCCTGCC